>Ga0310040_1001394_pt1 | contig 17770 bp, 15 predicted proteins | sample EPASupsiteHSE623_FD_200237 | JGI IMG/M metagenome (GOLD analysis project Ga0310040, IMG submission 200237) | Bioremediated contaminated groundwater from EPA Superfund site, New Mexico - Sample HSE6-23 (v2) (version 2) | ecosystem: Environmental > Aquatic > Deep subsurface > Groundwater >... | reverse complement strand
GATAGCGAATCCTGGGATTTCTCCGGCAGCCTGTTTCAAGGCGAGAGCTTAACGCCGTTACAGGGTACAAGGAATACCCAACATCTCACCATGTTATCACGGTTATGCGCCTTGAAACGATTGTTCCATATTCACCGTCTCTCTCTTCAGGATTACTGAAGAGTGCCCTACCTCCGAGGAGGCATGGAACGGGCCTCAGACTAATGCTGAGGGGTGTATTAATATCGGTTTATGAGAAGATATAGATATTGATAGAAGCAGGGAAGGGCTATCCATCCCCGCCCTTTAGGGTGGGGTCTTCCGCCCTTCTCCGCTACCCACGGAGATAAACCTAATTTCGGGAAGGAATCATCAGGCAATAAATCGATATCAATAAGCACTCTTTAGATATTCCATGCACCAAGCATGATTATCTCATGATAAATGAGGTCATAGGAAAATTTTATAAAAGACGAGGATACAGGCAAGCCTGCATCCTTTCTAGCCATCGGCTCTCACTTTGAGCCGCCTGACCCGGAGTAGGTTGAGGCTCCAGAGCCAGAGGTGGGTCCAGAAGTGCCACTGGTACCTGTAGCGTTGCCAATTCCAAAATTGTTAGTGGTCCCAGTAGTTCCAGCTGTACCGGTGGTTCCAACATTCTGCACTGCGTTGACACCGCCCTGACCTATCCATGCATTATAGCCTGCCATCCTGAGCACAGTTACGGCCACTGCAGAATCTATATCATTATTGCTCACTACCACAATGGTCCTATCTGTGGGAAGGGTATCCAAATCGCCTGTTAGATCAGCCAGCGGAATGCTGGTCGCGTCCTCGACATCTCCTGAAGCTCCGGATGGGCTGACGTCAAGAAGGTACAGGCTTGGATTATTAGAGGATATGGCGCTGTTTAGAGTCGATGTAGACATGACCATAGACTCAGATGAGTAGCCGCTAAGGACTGACTGAGCCCTGTTCATTATGACAGTCCTATCTGCGTCACTTACCGAGCCCACCTGGTTTGTCCAGTATCTCTGATCTCCTGCAGCACCGATAATTCCACCCACAGCAGATGTATCATTTCCCTGGGGAGGGAGAGGTCTGTCGCTATCACTTGTAGCCTCTGATGTATCGATAATTCCTGTATCATTCAGGCCTCCTGCAGCTCCGGTTGTACCTGCAATTGCAGCTGCCCTGTTAACTGGCGAGTCTTCTATTTGAGGCTGGGGCGGGAGAGCGTCTTCGCTTCTTTCCTCACCTGTAACAATCCTGCCTGGAACGACTCCGTCTGTGTCTATCTCATCGGCCGTATCCCTTGTATCGTTATCGTCCCATTCTGTTGATGACTCTACAGTCGGTCCCTGCGGCGGAAGCTCCTGCGCCAAAGCCAGTGCTGGTAGTATAACAGCTAATACTAGCACTGTTAATAAAATCCTGGTCTTCATTGGGAGATCACCATAAAGAGTTCCACACCAATGTATATAAAAATTTTGAGAAGTAGTTAACAATTAGCTAAGTAATTATCCCTAGTTCTGCGATGTGCAGATAATTATTCCAAGATCGCTTTACAAGTATTGATCCAAGCTGCGATTCTTGTATAAAACGTCAATCCAAAGATGCATAGGCATGTGCCAGGCTTTGTCTTTGCTGCTCTAGCTGGGGCCAGAAAAATGGAGTTAGAAGAGACGGGAATTCAGGAGTAGGCCGGAAGGGTCGTCAGCCGCTTATCCTCAACTGCCATTCCCACTGTGAAGTGGTACAGATCCTGATATTTGCTGGCCTTTATCCCAAGAAGGCTGTGCACCACATCATCAAGGAAGCAGCCGATCCCGCAGCCTTTTAGCCCCGATTCCTCCGCACCCAGATACAGGGCCTGGCCTATCATGCCGCACTCCCAGTGGAGCCTTGGATAGAACCACGGTCCCTTTTCATGCAAAGGCTCCTCAAACCGGGCGATCATTGCCGCGCAAAAGCACCCGTCAGAAGCTATCTCCTGCTGGCATGATGATACTTTGGCTGCATCTCTTGCATCCCCCAAAGCCAGCAGCCGAAGCATGAGTCCGTCAGGGCATCCCGGGGGCCGATCCCAGGTGAAGTCGTCCCGGACTGCAGACCTCACCGCCTCTGACTGGTCGGGGTCACGCACAAGCATATACAGTCCCCTGCCAAGTCCCTGGACCCTGTGCACGAAGAGCGCCATATGGACATGAGCAGGCCAGGGCAGCGCATCGAAGGGCGCCCTGCCGGGAATGACCTGGCCAAGAATCCTGTAGAATACCTCCTGAGGCATGACCGTCCTCCCATCCATGGACTGGGCGCTCCTGCGCCTGCGGACGACCTTGCACCATGAATGCGGAGCCTGGGAACCCTTTGGGCCCGAACGGTCCTCAGTCCTGGGCTTGGCCACAGCCTCAGCCACCATGCCAATGATTGGCCAGGACACATGCTCTCTGCTGAGCCTGTTTGGAGCGCCATGCCAGGATATGCTTTTGAAGTGGACCTGCGCATCAGGGCCGATCCGGATCTTCCCTTCTTCGCTCTTGCTTTGGATTGCAATAAGACAGTCAGGCCGCTCAGTCTCACCTTCATCCCCACCTGATATGCCTGCCAGAAGGCCGATCTGGTCGGTGCTGATGCCATCGATCAGGGCAGCATGCCAGCCCAGGCATGAGGCAGATACGCTTAAGGCGGCTATGGCATGGCCAATATCCAGCTGGCAATACCTAAAGGCCCTCTCTCCATACTTCCAGGACTCGCGCCAGAATATGGATGATAGCACTACAAGCACTGCACCTTCCGGCAGTCCCAGAGATTCCCAGGCATCAGGAGGGATTTGTGCTCTCAGCTCCAGGCCGTGAACCTGGGGGGTGTAGTGGAATACTCCAGGCTCATCTGTCAGTCCTGGTATGGGTCCAGAGATCAGGTATCCCTCTGTCGGATGCAGGTCGCCGCTTGATGGGTTGACCCGGAGAGACCATTTATTACCACCAGACTGCTTCCAGGCCGAGAGGGCCAGGCTTCCGTAGAAGAGCCGGGATATGCTGGAGGAATCAAGCATCTCTTGCTTCTCGCCTCCGCCCGGGTCCAGCTTCTCCAGAGGGACAAGCCTTGCCCCCATATACCTGCGAAAGGGGTCTGGCTCGTTTGCCCAGTCAAGCCCTGCCGGGCCTCTGGCGTAGCCTCTGGGGCGGTGCTTGGTGGCCTCGTGATACTCCAGGACTGTGTCCAGGGCGTCTCTCATCTTCATCACTATCTATAGCCGCAAAGTGGGCTCTGAAGCCGACCTTAAGGCCTTCTTGTAAAATTTGGTTGCATAATCCTTGACCATTCTTCTGGAGCTGAAGGCGGGAGCAGTGCTCTTTATGGCCTCCTTCATGACCTTGATCCAGGAATGTGGCAGGCCGCTCTCTCCAACGCCGTAGTAAAGAGGTATCACCTCTTTCTCAAGGATGGTATAAAGTTCTTCTGCGTCCCTGGCGTCCTGGCGGTCAGTTAAGTCGCCGTCAAAGCCCCAGCCGTTCTTGCCGTTATAACCCTCTATCCACCAGCCGTCCATGACGCTGAGCTGAGGCGTGCCGTTAACCTCTGCCTTCATGCCGCTTGTGCCCGAGGCCTCAAAGGGCGGCAGAGGAGTGTTTAGCCAGACATCCACGCCATGTACCAGGTACTGGGCCAGCTCTTCATCGTAGTCCTCAACAAAGGCCACGCGGCCTCCAAAGGAGGGGTCCTTGGCTGCATTGAAGATCTGCTGGATCAGCAGCTTTCCGGCATTGTCTGCAGGATGGGCCTTGCCTGCAAAGACCAGCTGGATAGGACGGGACTTATCGTTCAGGATCCTCTTTAGCCTCTCAGGGTCTTTTAAGACCAGGGTAGCTCTCTTGTATGTGGCAAACCTGCGCGCAAAGCCGATGGTCAGAGTGTTTGGATCGAAGGTCACTCCAGAGGCCAGAACAACGCTTGGATCTGCGTGGTCGTTGTGCCACCTGTGCCTTGCACGCTCCTGCATGTTGGCGATAAGAACCATCTTCATTGTCCTGTGGATCCGCCAGATCTCTGAATCCGGAATGTCGTCGACCAGCTCCCAGATGTAGCGGTTGTCGGTATCATCGAGCCAGCCCGGGCCGAGGTATCTGTTGAAGAGGTCCACCATCCTTGAGTCGAGCCAGGTGGGCAGGTGGACTCCGTTTGTGATGTAGTCTATGGGCACGTTCTCCTCTGACAGGTTGGGCCAGAGGTGCTGCCACATCTTGACCGCAACCTCTCTATGTTTTTTGCTGACGCAGTTTCTGTATGACGACATCCTCAGAGCAAAAGCGGTCATATTGAACCCTGCAGACGGGTTCTTGGGATCTATGCCAAGTGCAAAAAACTCGTCATGGGAAAGCTCGAGCAGGGGAATGTAGGATGCAAAATACTTCTCCATCAATGGGAACGGGAATACGTCATGGCCGGCAGGCACCGGGGTATGGGTGGTGAAGACAGTCGTGGCCCTGACCTGATCCACGGCATCCCTATAGCTCAGTCCCTTCCCTATCTTCTCTCGGATCCTCTCCAGTAAGGCAAATGCGGAGTGGCCCTCGTTTAAATGGAGCACAGAATGCTTTATGCCCAGAGCATTGAGGACCTGGGTGCCGCCGATGCCAAGAATGATCTCCTGTATGAGCCGCTGCTCCGAGTCGCCAATGTATAGCCGCGAGGACATGCCCCTGTTCCAGGGATCATTCCCCTCGATATCGGTATCTATGAGGTAGAGAGGCACTCGTCCTATCTGGGCTTTCCAGACCTCCAGGTATATTGGGAACTCGATGATTGGGACTTTTATGATCATAGGCTTGCCGTTCTTATCCAGGACGCGGGATATGGGGGCGTGCTCTCTGTCCAGGGTCTCGCTCTCACCCACCTGCCATCCGTCTGCAGATATCCTCTGGCGGAGGTAGCCCTCGGGATACATGAACCCCACACCTACAGTTGGAACCCCAAGGTCGCTGCATTCTTTCAGGAAGTCTCCTGCAAGGAATCCGAGGCCTCCTGCATAGAAGGGCAAAGAGTGGTGGAGCCCGAACTCAGCCGAGAAGTAGGCGATAGGAGACATCTCCGGATCGGCTATGTCTGTAGAGAACCAGCCTCCTCTGGCCTTCATGTCAGACCGGAACCTTGCCATCACTGCATCATAATGCCTCAGGAACCTGGGATCGGTGGCTGCGGCATCAAGATTTGCTCTGTCCAAGTCATGGAGCTGCTTTACTGGGTTGTGAGTGCCCGGAGATAACCCTGTGTGGTTGAGCATTTGAAAGAGCGCCCTGGCCTCTGGGTGCCATGACCACCACAGGTTGGTGGCCAGCTCTGCCATGCCTGATATTCTCTCTGGAATGTATGGAAACCTCGCTGTAAAATCATCCATGTGAAATTGCTCCTCCATCCTGCCTACATTGGTTTCTGCCTGTCCCTATTTAAAATCAAGGTTAAGCTGATAAGGATAATCTATTAAACTGATTTATATGTTTTATTGTATTAAAAAAATTCCCAAAGCCGCCAGGATCACTGCTGTCAGCTTCAGTGCCAGGGTATGCCTTCCAATCTCCTCATGGATGAGCCCGGGCCAAAAGAGGCTCAGGACCACGAGATATGATAGTACAATTAGCGGCCGGAGTGCAGCCACGCTTGAGACGAGGGCCACAGATCCCAGGGCATAGGCGAAGATCATACATATGCGACTTGATAAATCGAAGATCTCCTCAATGAGCACGGCTCCCATAACCGATAACCCCCTGTGAAAGATCGCCAGCGACTCAGGCCTTATAGCCCAGAAGGCCCGGACAAGGTGGGCGAAGATCTGCTGAACTATGACTAGTGGTCGAAATAAGTATACGGATGGGATGAGATAAATCACCATCTAGCGACGGCATGAATCGTGGATTTATATCAGCTTTCGTGTACTGGTTCTCTGCCGTACATAGCCCCTTAAGGACTATATTCGGGCATATAGTTAAAATAGGCTATTTTTTTATATTATGTGTTCATCCTTAAAGGCATATGGAGACCCAAGACTTTCGAAAGTCCAGCTAAAAAGGTTGGAGGACGGCAGATACATGGTGACTATTCCTTCTATACCAGGCTGCATTTCCCTCCGGCCTGATGAGATAATGTACATAGGAGATTCTTTCGAGAACGATATAAATCCATCCAGGCAGGTGGGAATGAGAGCCATGATTTGAGGTCTGAATGCGAGCGCATGGCAAAAGAGCTGGGAGTACAGAAAGCATGCAGGTTCCTTGGCTATATCTCAAGTCCGGATAAAGAGAGGTTAATCAATGCCTGCGATCTGGTATGCGTTCCAAGCAGGAACGATCCCTTTGGCATCATAGTCATACCGGTGCTGTGTTTAAAAGAATGCATTGGATTGGAAATTGTCGATAAGGAGGTATGAGAGAAATACCGCAGGGACGATGAACCAAGAGGCCAAGGTGCTAAGAGGGGTGCGGTATTTTCTCAAGAGATCTCAGATTCCAGGTTGATGTTGGCGTTGGACATCAGCTCAAGATGTCCAAATGCTATAGATATTCGACCAGAATATAATACTTGCTCAAATAGTATATTGGGAGCATATAGTTACATTACTGTAGTGGGATGTTTATCCCAACTCGAAGCTCGTTATGCCATAGATTCTATCCACTGGCAGGCCTGGATCTTCATTGCTGTACATGCGCACGGTCTCGAATACTGGATGCATATGGTGTCGTTTGGCCAGATCCAGTGCCGCAGAGTTCGGCTCTGGCGTATCCAGGAAGACTGGCGCACCCTGGGGGGCATGACCACAAAGAGCGCAGAACAGGTCATCGGCTACTTTCTTATCATTGGCGAAGAGCGGCCCTATTTTGTAGCCCTGATGGCATTCCCTGAGGACCCCGTAACCTATCAGCTCGCCTTTGCTCAGGGCTCCGATGGCGACCCCCCCAGGCTGCCTGATCCATGATTTTGTGAATACATGCCTGGGCGCAGGGAAGTACTGATCGTCATAGGCCAGAAGATCATCCATTGGCACTTCAGAGAGATATTTTATGCCCTCCGCCATGCGATCCTGTCCAATCCCCACTCCCTGGTGGCGCACGCTCCTGTAACATGGCCTAAAACCCTTGCGCTCATACAGCTTCTGCTGCTCCAGGACTCCATCAAGCCCGATGTTCCTGCCTTTGAGGTACTTCATCCCTGCGTCCCAGATCTCGGCGCCAAATCCCCGGCCTCTGAATTGAGGCTGGACTATGTAAAATCCCAGGAACCCAAATGAGTCTCCATAGGCCACTGCAGAGATACTTGCTACAGGTTTGCCTTCGAACATTCCTACGAAGAAACCTTCGGGATCCGTTTTGAAAAAAGTCTCAGCATCGTGAATGCCAGGATTCCATCCTTCGGAGTTGGCCCAGGATATAGCGAGATCAACTTCGTGCCTGGTCATATTTCTGACCGCATACCCCTCAATTGACATTTATCGGCACCTCCAAAAAGCTGTGATTTCTGACCTCGATCTAAGCTTACTGGAATCGAGGCCCTCATTGCTCTATCTTCTTATGCTCAGAATGTAAGTCCTGGCTCAGCCCTTTTATTTAAGCGTTTTCATGACAGAATCCTCAGATCATCCGCATCAAATTATAAAATTATGTGGTTTAAAACAATAGGTAATACGATAAGCTCTCATTGCCTATGAGCGGATGCTGGAGGATCTGTCTCGTGAGATGAGAGCAGCATTCCTTATGCACCTGGCTCCCATGACAGCCCTGTGAGCTTTTCACCAAGCCTCCAGAACCTCTCCTGCAGATCTTCATCTCTTGTCAGGGGCGACGATTGGGCAATCCGGCGGTCTTGAAAATACTTTCCATTCACGTTCTCCACATCAGGAGAGCTGGCCAGATAGACCGGGGTCCTGGCCCCCTCCTCAACGGAGGCTCCTCCGGGACCAAAGCCCGCCCTCAGAAGCTTTGTGTTTATGACTCCAGGATGCAGGCAGTTGACGGTCACTCCTCTTCCGCGGAGCCTCTCTGCCAGCCTGTAAGTGAAGTGGATGAGAGCCAGCTTTGACAGGGCATAGGCACTGTAGCCGTCATAGCCCCTCTCTCCCTGGAGAGAGGTCCAGTCCACTCTGGCACTCATGTGGGCTACAGAGCTGATGTTGATTATGCGTGATGGTGCACTCCTCTTTTGGAGATCTTGCAGGAGGCCTGTCAGCAGAAAAGGAGCCAGGAAGTTGACGGCCAGGGTCATCTCTATGCAGTCTTCTGTCAGCCTGCGCTGCGGCATGTAGACTCCTGCATTGTTTATGAGAACGTGCATCCGGTCATGCCTCTCCTGGACATCTTTGGCCAGCTTTCTAACCTGCCTCTGGGATGAGAGGTCGGCTATATACAGCTCTATCTGGCCATTTCCGGATGTCACCAGGATAGTCCTGCCCTTCATATCGATTTGCACAGCTCAACCTCTGACCTATGTTGATTGCTCAATGCCTTTGTCTCTATCTCCTGTACATTCCCTATCTCAATCGCCGGGCACCGTCCGCCCAATCTATGCTTCAGCGCCTTAGCAGGGCTATGGCCATGTTGGTGCCCATCCCCTCTTTAGCGGCCAGCTCAAGAAGCAGGCCGGTCACGGGCTCAAGGTACCTGGCGCTGTGGAGGGGTCCGCAGTCAACTGGCTCAAGGCCTGTCTCATCTATCAGTTTGGAGACCACAGCCTTGGCCGCCTGGTCATCGCCGCAATAAAACCCAGTGGCCCTGTGGCCTTCAAACACCCTCGAGCCGGAGCGCATCACATCAGCGAAGGCTGTGTTGAAGGCCTTTACAACAGACGCTCCAAGAGCCCTCTTGGCCGCCTCCTCTGCAGCAGAGGTATTTTGTCCCAGCTCCAGGCCGCTTAAGTCCTTCTTGATGGGGTTGGTGCAGTCTATCAGAATCTTTCCATCAAGAGGAACTATGGAGCTCAAGACGTCCCCGGCCTGACCCCAGGGGACTGCCAGAAGAATCACCTCTCCAAAGCGGGCTGCCTCTTGAGGAGTTCCATATCCAGCATTACTTCCAATAGACTTGGCCAGCCCCTCAAGCTCCGATGGATGGCGCGAGCTAAACATTATATCGTGGCCATTTCTGCCCCATATTCTGCCAAGAGCGCTGCCCATGTGCCCAGATCCAATTATTCCTATCTTCATTCGCTCACCATATAATTCCAATAGCCAGCTTCGGCAATCGCCATAATCCTGTCGGATTTAATGGATTGAACTGCTCTGCATCAATGCCAAGACTGTTGCTGAATAGCGAGATATATTGTCGATATGTGTTTGGCATCGAATCTATAAAGATTTTGATGTATCTACCTTAATTAATCCATCTACTTAACAAAGCTTGGACTAGTATTAATTATAATCAATCAAAAGATGTAATAGCCTGCCTTTCCATTTCTCATCGATTGGGCTTCAATGGATATAGGAAACTATTTAAAAAATAAACCCCTAATAGCTACATTACTAGCAGGTGTTGAAAACTTATGAGCAATGCTGAATCCCTGAGATTAAAGGTTGCTGAAGCTAACCAAGGGGATGTGGGAAAGGGAATTGTAAGGATTAGCGAAGACTTCCTTGCACAAATAAGTGTAAGGCCGCTTGATGTTATAGAGGTTACGGGATCCAGGGCTACCAGCGCCCTGGCAGTAAATGCCTATTCAGCGGATCAGGGATTGGATACCATACGCATGGACGGCCTGATCAGGTCCAATGCAGGAGCGAGCATTGGCCAGTATGTAGAGATTAAAAAGGCCAACTGGAGCGAGGCCAAGCACGTCACACTGGCTCCAGTGACCCAGGGCATGCAGATATTTGCTCCTGGGGATGTCCTCACAAAGGTCTTCCAGGGAAGGCCAGTCACCAAAGGAGACATCATCTCCACCACAAGCGTTCGAAAGCCTCCTGCAGATGCTTTCGGCAGGGAGACCATGTTTGAGGAGATCTTCAGGGGGTTTTTGGGTGCTCAGGCATTTGGCCTTGGAGAGATAAAGCTCAGGGTGGTGTCCACCAGCCCTGCAGGAATTGTCAAGATCACTGAAAATACGGAGATAGAGCTTTTGCCCCAAGCAGTGGAGGTTGCAGAGCGTCCAGTGCCCTCAGTAGTGTATGAGGATATAGGCGGAATCAAGCCAGCTATTGTCAGAGTAAGAGAGATGATAGAGCTGCCCCTGAAGCATCCGGAGCTCTTCGATCGCCTGGGAATTGACCCGCCCAAGGGTGTCCTCCTGCACGGCCCTCCAGGCACTGGAAAGACGATGCTCGCCAAGGCCGTGGCCAATGAGAGCGATGCCTACTTCATAAGCATCAACGGCCCGGAGATAATGTCCAAGTATTACGGGGAATCAGAGAAGGCCTTAAGGGACATATTCGAGGAGGGTGAGAAGAACACTCCTGCCATCATATTCTTAGATGAGCTGGACTCAATAGCTCCCAAGAGAGGAGAGGTCACGGGCGAGGTTGAGAGAAGAGTGGTGGCCCAGCTTCTCTCTTTGATGGACGGGCTAAAAGAGAGGAAGAACGTCATAGTCATAGGGTCTACCAACCGGCCTGAGGCTCTGGATATGGCTCTTCGCAGGCCCGGAAGATTTGATCGGGAGATTGAGCTTGGAGTTCCGGACTTTGAAGGTAGGCGGGAGATATTCCAGATCCACACCCGGGGCATGCCTCTGGCAGACAACTTTGACATAGATGAATTTGCTGAGATGACATACGGCTTTGTTGGAGCAGATATAGCCGCAGTCACAAGAGAGGCGGCCATGAACGCTCTGCGAAGGGTGCTGCCGGAGATCAACCTGGACGAGCCAACCATCCCCAAGGAGATCTTAGAGAAGTTAGTGGTACACAAAGAGGACTTCCAGGCGGCCATGAAGGAGGTCCAGCCAAGCGCCCTAAGGGAGATTATGGTCGAGGTGCCAAATGTGATCTGGGAGGACATAGGAGGCCTGGAGGCTGTAAAGCAGCTTCTTGTAGAGGCAGTGGAGTGGCCGCTGCGTCATGCCGAGAGCTTCGCCAGAATTGGCATAGATGCTCCCAAGGGGGTCTTGCTCTACGGCCCACCGGGCACTGGAAAGACTATGCTTGCAAAGGCTGTGGCCAATGAGAGCGATGCCAACTTCATTACCGTTAAGGGCAGTGCCCTGCTCTCCAAGTGGTATGGTGAGAGCGAGAAGAGGGTGGAAGAGATCTTCAGGCGCGCCAAGCAGGTGGCTCCGGCCATTATATTCCTGGATGAGCTGGACGCCCTGGTGCCTGTGAGAGGCGGAGCCCTGGGAGAGCCTCATGCCACCGAGCGCATAGTAAACCAGCTCTTAAGCGAGATGGACGGGCTTGAGGAGCTGCATGGTGTGGTGGTAATAGGCGCCACCAACCGGCCGGATATAATAGATCCGGCGCTCCTGCGTCCCGGAAGGTTTGATGAGCTGATCATGGTGCCGGTGCCTGATATCGAGTCCAGGAGAAAGATCTTAGAGGTGCACCTTCAAAAGATGCCGCTTTCCGGGGACGTGGATACAGAGGAGCTGGTCAGGCTCACGGATCAGTTTACTGGAGCAGACATTGCTGCACTTGTGCGCAAGGCCGGACGGCTGGCGCTCAGAAGGAGCATGGAGGCCAAAGAGGTATCACAGAACGATTTCCTGGATGCCATTGAGGATACCGGGCCGTCAGTGACGCCTGATACCCAGAAGTACTATGCCAAGATGGGAGGCGAGCTCCGCAAGAAGGCTTCACGTGAGGTCGAGCGCGGAGAGATGTACGTTTGAGGTCTGAGGTCTGTTCTGTGTTTGAGATAGGTGTTTGAGGCCGGCGGGAGAAGCCCACTTGGCCTCGATCATTATTTTTTAAGCATTTGACTGGATTTAGTGAAGAACTATGGGTATTTCTTTGCCGTCTTCCACCAGGCTGGCTTTTCGTGGGCAATGGCAATTAGGCTGAGCAGTTCAACGGATGCAGCAGGATAGATTATCTTGCATGAGAGATGGATTGTGATCTTATTTCAGCCTGGATGTCTCAAGGCGAACGGTCTCCAGATCCCGCACCACGGAAAGGCGATACATCCATGCCAAATAAAGAGCACCAGAGGACGAAAGGCCTTCGAGATGTTCTGGGTTAATACTGAGGACCCTAATCAATGACAGGAAACAAGTTCTATCCAATCCCATAGTTTTTGGAATAACTTACCATCCAGATAAGCAGCCTATCAATATCATGGTCTAGTTGCCTGTTATATAAGTGCCTATGTGTAACAGGCATATTAATTACATATAACTATAGGATGTGACCGGCTGCTTTTTTTGCAATCGATCATAGGGACTGATAAATGGGCAGCTCGAAACGGCGGCCATGAGGCGCCGGGCCTGGCCTGAGTCAAGCAGGCGCTTGCGCCAGTGCATATGCCGAGTTTTCCAGTCCATGATGAGATAGTGAAGAAGCCCAGATCCTTCCAGACCCGATAAGCTGGCAACAACACCTGCTCACCTTCGCAGGTTCATGGCTCGGATAAGCCAAGCCCTTTGTAACTGATGCCATCGTACTTTTGCCCACTCTCAAGCCTAGATACGCAAGTGTTCCCCGCGGCCGCGGGGTCAGGGGGGCCCGTCGGCCTTGAGACACCCAGGGCATAGTACACCACCCAGAAAAAAATATGGTAGTTCTTCTATGATTGGCCCTCTCAATCTGAAGCTCAATAGAGTCCCCTGTCCCAGACACGCTTTAAGGATAGTGCTTTGAACTATAGCCCAGCAATAGAATGCCAACTAAAGATAAAGCTTCTATTCAGTCATCCAATAAACCGATCCTGACCCATCAGGTAAACTATCCGGCGTGAAGAAATGAATCATGGTGTTATTTCAGCCTGATTGCACTGCCTTAGCTTAGAAATAATGCACTGCCCTAGCTTAAAAATAATGCACTACCTTACCTTAAAAATAGGTCATTCCTGGAGATCGTCCTTCACGGCGATCTTCTTCCCCAGGAAGTACAGTATGCCCATGCATAGAGCCACGCCTATCACAGCCGATAGAATATATGCCGCTGATGCCCCAGTTGCACCTTCAGCCCCGGGGAGTGCGTAGTCAGGCATTGGAGCGCTCCATGCCGAGGATAAGTCTTGCATGCCAGATGGGGCGTAGCCTACCTTATCCATGAGATCTCCCAGCCCCCACTCGCCAAATGCGTCTCCCGTGGCCAGCAGCCCAAGAGGCGTAATCACTACCAGCGCTATCAGGGCAATGACCATATTTCTCAGTGTCTTTTTCTCCAAGTCCATCACCTGCCTCATACCGATGCGGCTTTTGGGCCGGCGCTTTTTTGACCAGCGGCCTTTCTCCTCAAAAGCAGGCTTGGGTCGGTCTTCCTTATGTAGGCAAATATCAGAACAGTTACCAGGGCCTCCACGAACCCAAAGATCAGGTGCTCCACGACCATGGCAGTCATTGTGACATTCAGCCCGTAAGGCATATAGAGTGGCATGCCGCTTGCATCGTGCTCCAGTATGGGCTGTATGCCGAACTCAAATCCTGTGAAGGCAGCAGCCAGAACTAGAGAGACGTAGCCTGCAATTGCAGCTGCAGCCAGCCTTCGTGATGAGTTCAGACCGGAGCTGCCGCTTATCAGGCGGTACAGGTAGTACGCTGAGAAGGGCATCACCACTGCAATATTAAAGCAGTTGGCGCCGATGGCCGTGATCCCGCCGTCTCCAAAGACCAGTGCCTGAAGCACCAGGGCTACTGAGATTGAGATCACTGCTGCCCATGGACCCATCACTATGCCAATTATTGCTCCCCCAACGGCGTGTCCTGTGGACCCACCCGGAACTGGCAGGTTGAACATCATTATCACGAATGAGAAGGCTGCCGAGAGTGCCAGCAGAGGCACCTGCCTGGACCGAAGCTCAAGGCTCAGCCTCTTTCCAGCATACAGCCAGATGGGTATCATAATCAGGAACATAGTCACGTAGGTGTAAGGGCCGAGATAGCCGTCTGGAATGTGCATCAATTCACCGAAGGGATTAGAGATTACTTTGTTATAAAAAGGTATCGCTATTTGTATATCTAGTAACAACAAATGCTAATTCCATCAGAATATTATGGTCTCGATTTTTAAAACATATCGGCATATAGGGTCATCACATTCTCAAAGCCGCCTCTGCAATCTTTGATCCCGCCAAGACAATATCTCCCAGATGACGGCCCGCGATGCACACTGATAAAAACCGGCATTCGATGCAGCGATGCAGGCCATAAAGCCATGTCAATGTGACGGCCGCATGCGCTTTAAATGAGAGGCACCAGGACAGAATAATGGCCTGCATAGTGCAAAAGTCCCATCTGCAAATAACAGGATTTGGCATCGGAGGAGCTCCCCTCTGCGCACCTGAACTCTGGCTTGAAATGGCATTCAAAGATGGCAAGAGACCTTCTGGCCGGAGAGAAAGGCAGAGGCTGGAGAAGGCAGATCGTTTGTCATAAGTTTTCTCAACAATTCGCAAATAGTATGAAGAAATAACGAAATATGGCGAAAGGTTGAAGTAATTGTCTTTTTCATTGCAGATCTCATGCCGCCATTAGCAATAAGTCTAATTCAAGCGATCATTGGCCTCTCGGCCATCTCTGCAGCAGCAGGCTTGGCTGCAGCCGAATATACTTATGCAAATAATATTACATTCGATATGGATCAGAGCGTACATGGAGACGGATTCTTTAGGACCTACAAATATGCCACAATGTCCAATGCCCTGGGCCTAACAGATCCGCGGTTCAATGGCGTGGAGGCAAAAGATAATTCTCATGGAAGCGGAGAGCTTCAGTCCGGGTTCATAATGGCTGCCAAAAGCACTGATATAAGATATGGAGTGGCGCCTGTTGAACACGGAATTGAGCTGGAACCTTACGTGGACACAGAGGAGGCGTTTAACCAGATCACCATGAAAGAGGCAAGCAACATGGTTTACAGGCCCATGTCGATGAGCCTTGGAGCTGGCTACTACTCGGCTCACCCGGTCCCTTTCAACTCCCTGGTGAATGATAAGACCTGGATAAAGAATCATGGTTTTCTTCAGGAGATGTCTCAATCAACGGAGTATGCCCATTCCCTGAATAAAGAAATGGATGTGGATGTGGAGGATTACGAGACTTACGAGGCAGATCCGGGGACCACCAGGATGAACCTGACTGAGGATATAATCGATGGCAGAGCTCATATAAGAGCATCCCAGGGGAACTTCAGCGCCATCCCCGATGATAGCGATGAGTCCGGTGAATCAGGAAGCGTAGTAGAGACCTCTCCTTTCTACTGGAACAGGAATCCTGATATCGAGATCCAAGAAGATTATGTTGGAAGCTATCATCTGACAAAGAATATGATGCTTTATGGTGACGCATCAGAGACCTCTGAGGATGAAGATTGGCTCCCCTGTTGCGGCTACAAATACCTGGATTCCTTGAAAGATTACCCGGATTCATGGGGCCTGGATCAAAAAAGGATATTTGATTGCACCTGCTTTTCAGTGCCGGGCAAAGCTCAGTTCTGAATAGGCGTTCCTGATCCAATCTTTTTTCTAGGCATCAATATCAATTGGCTTTGTGGATATGCTTGTGAGTTTCATGGTGGTCGTGCAGATGCTGGTGCGTTATGGCGCCATGGCGGTGCATGTGCTTATGTATCAGGTTTGCCTCCAAGAGAAGCTCCAGATCGTTTAGCACCTCAACAGTTGGCCTATCGACCTTGATAGAGTGGTCCTCGCCCATGACCACTGCCCTGGAGCTTATCTGCTCTATTATGTCCAGGTCGTGGGTGGCGGTGATCACAGTCTTGCCAGCTCTTGCCAGCTCCTGGAGGAGCTCTATGAGCCATAGCTGAGTTCTAGGATCCAGGCCTGCAGTGGGCTCATCGAGCAGAAGCACATCAGGGTTGGTGGCAAGGACTGAGGCTATGCAGACCTTCTTCTTCTCTCCGCCGCTTAAGGTGTGCGGAGCCCGATCTCGAAGCTTCTCTATCTCCATCATGGAGATGATCTCATCTACCCTGCTTCGCACATCCTCTCTTGACATGTCGAGCTGAAGCGGCCCAAAGGCTATCTCCTCAAAGACCGTGGGGGAAAATAATTGTATATCCGAGTTCTGGAAGACGAAGCCGACTTTCTTGCGGAAGAAGCGCCTGAAGTCATTGTCCTTCATGGAGTCGAATGTGTCCTCGTTCACAAGGTTTCCAAAGGCGTGATATTCGCCGGAGGTCAGGTAGACCAGGCAGTTGATAATGGCCAGCAATGTGGACTTGCCGCTGCCGTTTGCTCCCATTATGGAGACCTGCTCTCCCTGGCCAATCTCCAGGTTTATCTCCCTTAAGGCGTTGATCTTTCCGGTGTAAGAGTAAGAAACATTTCTGAGTTCAAAGATGGCGTCCATTGGTTATACCCTTATTAGATTGCTGGAAGCCAGCACCATCAAGATGCTAAGTGTAATTGCTGCGGCTCCCGCCAGATAGTCTCTCTGCCTCATCCTGAAGTCCTGCATGATCTTGACATCGCCGTTGAACCCCCTGGAGATCATGGCTGAATGAACCCGCTCGCTTGTGTCCAGGGACCTGATGAGCATATAGCCTATGCGTCCTCCAACCCACATCTGCTCCTGGAAGGTGGTGCCAGATCTTATGGTCCTGGCCTTCTTGGCTATGTAGGTCTCCCTTATTATGTCCATCAGCAGGAAGATGTATCTGTAGGACATCTCCAGAGTCAGGACATAGAGCTTGGGCAAACCTACAGACCGCAGTGATTTGAAGAGCACCTGCTGGGGTGTGGTGAGAAAGAGAAGCACCACCGCAGATACGCAGGCCGCCACCCGCATTGTGAAGATGGATGCTGCAATTACCCCCTGTCTGGTGATGTATACGGACTCGGGCATGGCCAGGGGCCCGAGATGGGCGCCGGGACCCAGATTTGCAATCGGGTAGAGCATATCCCCTGGAAGAAAGATGTTGAAGATCATGGGAATGGCTATCACCCCTGTGAAGATGGGTATGAAGAGCCAGACCCTCTTTATGAAAAATCCAATCCCAATCTTGCTGGAGGCTGCAAGGACCAGGGTTAAAGCATACGCTCCTGCCAGAATGCCTAAATCCCTGACCAGGCTCATGGCCACAACGAGGGCCAGTATGGAGATCAGCTTGGCTCTGGGGTCTAGGCTCTGGAGCAGACCCTGGCGCTTGGAATAGCTCTCAGCCAGGAAGGCCTCCTGAAAGAAGATCAGGATGCCGTCTAAGGTCTTCCTGACAAATCCCTTCTTTGCATGAGATATGGTGCTGCATTTGCAGCGTCCGGAATCGGACTCCTTCATCCAATCTGGGATCATGGGACCTTCCATCTGCAATTAAAGCGGTGGTAATCGATGTTGGCCTTCATCTCAGGATTGATCTGGTTTCTATCTAATAAAGCTTCTCGTATGATTAGTTGCTACGAAGATCTAAAAAGTTATAAGCAAGCAGGCAGAAGACCCCTGTTGTTCAGCAAACCAAACTGATGAAGCAGGAAGCTCTGCCCCTTTAGGGGCGAGGAGGAAGTCACACTAAGCCGTGCTATAGGCTCACCTGAACTGAAAAATGAGGCCCTGCTCAATTCATCTTTTTATATTATAGTGAATCTTTAAGATATCTGCCCCATAGATACGTTTAATAATTAGGATATTCATTAAAGATACATGGGCAGGAAGCCAAAGGTTACCAGACATATTCCTAAAGAAGAATTAGAGAACTTGT
>Ga0310040_1001389_pt1 | contig 17813 bp, 17 predicted proteins | sample EPASupsiteHSE623_FD_200237 | JGI IMG/M metagenome (GOLD analysis project Ga0310040, IMG submission 200237) | Bioremediated contaminated groundwater from EPA Superfund site, New Mexico - Sample HSE6-23 (v2) (version 2) | ecosystem: Environmental > Aquatic > Deep subsurface > Groundwater >... | reverse complement strand
ATACAAAGGTATACTTCAAGGTTTTCCGCCTTTGCATCCCTTCCTCTTGCTGATCCCAAGGTGGCCGTTACCGAATTTGACCGGGCGCTCAACACTCCCGGATTTGTGGGTGGATTTGTGTGCGGGTCGATCAACGGGGAGTTTCTTGACGATATTAAATACTGGCCTGTTCTGGAGTTGGCCGAGTCCCGCAATGTCCCTATCTATATACATCCCGACTTTCCGTTATCTCAAATGAAACAGGCATACTTCAAGGGAAGGGAAGAGCTTTCAGGCCCTGAATGGGGTTTTATGGTTGATGCCAGTTGCCATTTCATGAGACTGCTCACGGCCGGCGTGTTTGACCAGTTTCCCAAACTCACTATAATTCTCGGACATCTTGGAGAATCCATCCCTTATAACCTGGAAAGGATAAACAATCGTTTAAGGGCTTATGCGCGGGACAAAGGACTGAAGAGGTCACCTGCCGAGTATATGAGAGAAAACATGGTGGTCACAACAAGTGGCAATTTTTCATACCCTTCGTTTCTTTGTGCTTTAGGAGCCCTGGGAATAGATAATGTTTTGTTCTCAGTAGATTGGCCGTTTGAATCGAACAAAGTCGCCGTTGATTTCTTGAAGCATCTGCCAGTCAACCAGCCCGATATTGAAAAGGTTGCATATAAGAATGCAGCAAGGGTCCTAAACCTGAAAGATTTCTGAGCAAATTGTGGTATTCGGGAGTGCCTGGTCAAGCAATAAAGAGGGAAGGACCAGGGGGACGTTGGCGAAATATTGACATTTGGTAAGGTCAAGCTATTGATTTATAAGAACAATAGCCCAACTATTGCGTGCAGCGAATCCGCGCGAAGCGCGTCTCGCTGACGCCCATGTTGAGCCTGTAGAAAAGTCTTTGGAGAAACTTATTTGGTTGATGCAGAAAAAAGTGGCATCGTAGAATGCGCTACAATCAAAATTTCAAGCCTGGGAGGGGTCAGATGATTCCCGAAAAACCAACCATTAATCGTTTTAGAGCACGGTCAGGGGTTTTTCTACAGGCTCATTAGCGCCCCGCTGCGCGCGCCGCTAATGCCGAGTCCAAGGACTAACATGATACGTGCTTTTAAATTATCGGACATGAATGATGTCTTAAATATTTGGCTGGAAGCTTCAATCAGGGCACACAGCTTTGTTGGTAAAGAGTTTTGGGAATCAAGAGTTGATGACATGCGGGAGATATATATTCCAGCTTCTGATACGTACGTCTTTTCAGAGAACGGAACCGTTAAGGGCTTCTTCTCACTCCATGGAGATTCGTTGGCGGCAATGTTCGTTTCTCCGAATGCCCAAAGTAAAGGCATTGGGCAGCAGTTGATGAATGAGGTAAAATCGCTGAGAAGAAGATTGAATCTCACCGTGTATCGTGAGAACGAAAGAAGCATCCAGTTTTACAGGAAATGTGGATTCACACCCATAAAGGAAAGAGCCGACGAACACACGGGGCATATTGAAATCTTGATGGAGTACAGCTCATAACAACCGCATGAACCGGATCGGCAACAAAAGGGCGTTGCCTCCCGGTTATGCTGGCATTCGGCACTATGAAAAACCCTTGGCTCGATATCCCACTGGACGACTACGAATCGCACATGGCCTTGCCTCATGTGGGCCAATCACAGCTTCTGTCTCAACTTCTTGGTGAGGCAATCGAGAGCTACAAACCTTCGTCCATAGCCTTATTTGGTTGTGCCGGCGGCAATGGCTTGGAACGAATCTCTTCAACATCAGTTGAACGGGTGGTGGGCATCGATATCAACCAGCAATATCTGGAACATACTGCAGTTCGCTACAGAGATCACATACCTCGCCTAGAGCTTTTCGCAGGTGATCTTGGAGCGGATCAGTTTGTATTCGATCCAGTCGAACTCATATTTGCCGGACTGATATTCGAATACTTAGAAACCACGAAACTTCTCAAGCAAGCGCTGTCCATGCTCATAAGGGGAGGAAGATTAATGTCAGTGGTACAACTGCCGAGTCCGATAGAAGATGTGACGCCTTCTCCATACACGACATTGAAGAGTCTTTATTCCGTGCTGCATGTGGTGTCGCCAAAAAAGCTGACGGTACTCGCCAGAGAGACAGGCTTTGAGATTGAATCAGAGCGTGTAGTAACCGCTACCGGTGAAAAGACTTTTCAAGTCAACACGTTTCGGGCGTGACCGAACGGGGACATAGGTATGAATAGTATCGAGTCGCTGGAGCCAATCGGCGGGCAAGGGCGCCTGCCTCTGGCTCAGCTTGTTGGGCAAAATGAAAAACAAGCATATAAATGAAAAAACTTCTATGATATAATTAAATAAATAGAGATATGCCAAGAAAAATAGGAGACTTGATTAGAGATTTGGAGAAGGAAGGTTTTATAAACAGAGGAGGCAAAGGAAGTCACAGAAATTTTGTACATCCGATGCTGAAAAAGCCTATAGCTATTTCAGGTAATGGAAATGAAGACGCGAAACACTACCAGGAAAAAGCAGTACAAACTGCCATTGAGGAGGTTAAAAAATGACCCCTGGATCAAAATACGTAAAAATCATTGAGTGGTCAGACGCTGATAACTGTTTCATAGGTAGTTGTCCTGAACTTTTCTATGGTGGGTGTCATGGAGACGATGAGCGCGAAGTATTCAACGAACTTTGTGAGATTATAGAGGAAACAATACTGCTCTATAAAGAGGACAACAAACAACTCCCTGCACCGATATCTGGCAAAGAACTTGTAAATAAGTTACAGAAAGTAGCATAACGCTTATAAGGCCTCCCCGTGTCAATAGATAATTCTCTCCCTCAATGAACAATCTTTATTTTTTTCGCACTCTCCATGACCGACCATCTGACCTATTGCCAACGGTTCTGTCTTTATTTCATTATCGGCGCAAAGATTCCGCACTAAACACTTATCGAGGTTCACCCCGCATAAAGCGGGGCTGCAAAGGTCAATCCTCTGCGACCTGGAAAATTTATCGTACCCTCATACTGTCCTCATCAAAGAGTCAGGGTATGAATGAGACTTTGCAGACACTGTGTCTGCAACATTGCGGAAACTGTTGCCGCAGAATTCTAAAATTCCAGCAAAGCAATACAGGCTTTGGTTTGGACAAATAGGTGTATTTTGCTTTCACTGTGAAAGCAAGTATGAAAACTTCTTTATGAATGTTCTTTATAGAGTACAGGAAAACAGGATGCAAAATCTTCCGATCCGGCTGGTTTTTATTATCCCTGGAAGTTGAGAGTAAAATAAAGATAAAATACATAAGGAAGGAACATCTTAACATGTTGACAAGTAATGGATGTAAGGCATTGTAATGACTACCCAACCCGACATTGGAGCCAATCGGTTGGAAAGAACACCCGTCTTTGGCTCATCTTGTCGTTGAGCCTAAAAAATGACTGATGAAATGAGCGGAATAAATAGAAACTACTGGCCCGCTTTTTTAATTCCGGCTGCTCAAATAAAGTTTGATGAAATATTATATTGGGAGGTCAAATAAGCATGAGAGATCCTGACAATCCGGTTCATGAGGAGTTGGAGCGACTCCCGAAAGAAACGCTTATTGAACTTATAAAGATGTATTCAAGAAACTGGCACACCTGCGACGGCCTCTGGTTTTCAGGGGTAGAAGAACGGTACGGTACGGATAAAGCCCTTGAAATTGATGTAAACATGTGGGATGTCTCATCAAGGCTTGAAGCAAAAAGAATAAAGGAAATACTTGCCATTCCCGACAACGGCGGTCTTGGCGCAGTTCTGCAGACTCTTAATTTTATGAGTTGGGCCGCTAAATGTGCTTACCGTGTCGAGAAAATGGCTGATATGGCACTCCTGACTGTTACATCCTGCCCTCCCCAGGAAGCCCGTTTGAAATCCGGTGTAGGCTTGTTTGCGTGCAGACCTACCTTTGAAGTGGGTTTTGGAAATGTGGCGCGCATTATCGATCCGGCGGTGAAAGTGTCGTGCAAATATTGTCCTCCGGGCCCTCATCCCCCGGATAGCTGGTGCCAGTGGGAATTTAAAGTTGACCGCTAACATAGGGGGAGACAAAGGAGGTCTTGAAATACAGAAAGGCAAATTCAGGGGTTTTTCTACAGGCTCGTTAGGCGCAAAATACACGGAGGAGCATGGCATCAGACCAAAGGCAAAAAGAAAGAAAAGGGAAAGCTGATGATAATCCGGCTTGTGTAAATGGGTGACTCTCCTCGATTTCTAAAGCTTGAATTGCTCAACCACCTTTTTCAGGTCTGAAGACAGGCGTGACAGTTCGGTCGAGGCACGTTCAATTTCCGTGGCACTGTCACTGTTTTCCTGTGAGACCGCTGCTACCTCCTCTATGTCTTTGCTGATCTCTCCGGAAGTTGTGGACATTTCTTCCGTAGCAGACGCTATCTGCTGGACGTTGAGCTGGAGATCATTCGTCTTGGCAACGATTACCGAGAGCGCTTTTCCTGTCTGGGCCGAAAGTTCAACACCAACGCTGACCTTGCTGGATACGGTCTCCATGGAGTCTATGGCCTTCAAAACCTCATTCTGGGTGGAATTTATCATGTTTTTTATCTCGCTGGTTGATTTCACGCTTCGCTCGGCAAGTTTTCGCACCTCATCGGCAACAACCGCAAAGCCTCGCCCTTGTTCCCCTGCGCGGGCTGCTTCAATGGCTGCGTTCAATGCGAGGAGATTTGTCTGGTCTGCGATGTCCTCAATAACATTGACTATATCGCCTATATTCTTGGACTGGTCCCCAAGGATCCGTACTATATCAGCCGACATCTCGACGGTATCGGCGATCTCTTTGACTTCTGCCATCGATCTTTTCACTATTTCCTCACCTTCTTTGGCAAGCACTGAAGTTTCCGTTGCCGAATCGGCGATCCTGTTGGTGTTCTGCACAATATCAAGGACTGTTTGAGACATCTCTTCAGATGCCGCTGCTATTTGTGAAACTCTTTTGGTCTGATCAGCCAGGCGTTCTACCATTGACCCGACAGTCATGGAAAGCTCCTCCGATGCCGACGCAACCTGCAAGGATGAGTTCGAAACATTTCCTATAGTGGTGTTCAGAAGACCATTGAGATCGTTTTTCATCTTATCAAGGGCCCCGGCCAGTATGCCTGTCTCATCCATTGAATGTACGTTCAGGTCTTTGCCGGAGAAGTTGCCCTGGGCCAGGAAGCCTGCAAGTTTTGCGCACCTTTTCAATGGTTTAGTTATCATGCTCGCGATTAAGTATACGATCATGAGGATGATGGCTGAACCTGCCCCGGTAGCAATCATTATCTTGTTTCGCAATGCTGAAGTCTCTGCTTGAACGTTATCCACATAAATGCCACTCGCAATCATCCATCCCCATGGAGAGAAAAGCTTTACAAAGCCAACCTTTGGGGATGGCACGGTTTCCTTTGGTTTGGGCCAATAGTAATCAACAAACCCTTCTCCTTTGTTTTTAGATACTTCCGCCATTTCCTTAAGGAAGAACTTTCCGCGGGAATCCTTGAAAATATCGTCCGCCATATCCTTGCCGACCAATTCTTGCTTTACCCCGTGTGCCACCATTTTCCCGTTTGTGTTGAATATGTAGAAATACTCGTTGTTCTGATATCGCAACCCTTTGATATCCGACATTATCTTGTTCTGGGCTTCTTCCTGTGTTAATTCTCCTGCCTTGGCCTTAGCATCGTATGTTGCCGCGAGGGTGAGCACAACATCCACCACACTCTTTATGGAGGTCTCCTTTTCCTCCATCAGCTTTTTCCCGACAAGGGGGATGAAATAGAACATCATTCCCGACGCTATTAGTACGATGGTAAATATTGAAATGCTCATTATTTTTGTTAAGATCGCCCAGTTCTTGAAGGTTTTCATAAAATAGCCCCATCATATTGTTAATGTATGGCAACTGTGAAAACCATACTCTGTATCATTATCGGCTGAACCGATCAAAACATTAGACCAAACTTCTGTGGCCGGGTCCTGGATTATAACTTTTGCCGGTTGTAATACCAAGTTGCATTCAAAAGCAGACCGAGGCGTCGACGAGGAGCCGACGTAGGCGTACGCTGTAGTACGTCGAGGAAAGCGACGAGGAGACAACGAAGGTATGCGAATGAAGGCAACTTGGTATAAGCACAGCATTACTGATAAAGCCCGGCGCAGCAATAATACAATCATCCAAATCAAGTTGTCGGCTCTTTGTCGATCCTTTATAGATGCCTGCCTTCCCGGTTATTTCACGGTTGCAGTCAATTATATATAGAATGAAAACTACGGAAGTCGATAAAATAACTAAGGGAAAATCCTGAATATAACAAGGATTATATGAATGAAGCAGGCAAGGCAATAAATCTATTTTTCTGCAAGGTATCCCCTTCTTGCCCAGTCGGGGAATCCTCCAAGATAAACGTAAATATCGGTATATCCAAGTTTTTTAGCTGCGACCGCAGCTTTTAGGCTGGGGGCTCACCCGCCGCCCCTGCAATAGAACACGATAAGAAATGTTTTGTCTTTCGGCAGCAGTTCTTCGAGAAATCTGAATTTTTGCTGAGGTATGTTGATTGCTCCCGGTATGCGGGCATCTCTATATTCATACTCACTCCTGTTATCCACTAAAAGGAAAGGAGTTTTTTCATCCATCATCTTTTTCAGTTCCTCTGCTTCTATTACTCTAAAATCATCGGTAAGTTCACAGGAGGCGGCAAAGAACATCATGAATATCATGAGCGGTAAAATGAAAACCTTAAACAGACTGGATTGTTCGGCATCGGGTTTTTGGCGGCTGGTATTAAAGGTCTGCCATGAAAAACAATTCTTCATCATTTTTTCTTAAATATCTGCCTTATCTTCTGCTTTGCCTCGTCAATCTGGCTGTCACTCAGGCCCATTCCTTGCGGTGTTGATTCAGGCATGCTTTCAATACTATAAATCCTTTCTCTCAACCCTGCCTGTATCTTCATGCCGGACGGGGGTTCCGACACAATGCCGATTGCTTCTTTCACATCATCCGGGAATTTGCCGGGATCTGCTGTCTCGTAAATCACTGAAGGCTTATCGTGCCGGCCCTGTAGAAATATCTCAAGCGTTCTCCAGCCCACTGCACCGTGGGGGTCAAGAATAACATGATATCTGTCATAAACATCCTTCATTGTCTCGTAGTGCTGAGCGTTGGTTATACCTGTGGAAAATATATCTCTCCTCATTTGATCCATATCCGGCATTCTATCAATAATGCCCGACATTATTACCTGTCCGGTTACGGAATCTCTTTCATCATACATATGTCCACCGTAGAAATCTATTAATCTCGTAAGGTTGCTCGGGTGGGACACTATCATGGCTGAAGAAGGCGATTTCTTCGATGGCTTTACTAAATATTGACCGCTTTCAAGGAAATCAGAAAACTCTGTATTCTCGTTTAACCCGCAGATAATCTTCCTTACCGGAAGCCCCATCTGTTTCGCAACAACAGTTCCCATCATATCGCCGAAGTTCCCTGATGGTATGCTTGCGATAAATCCTTCATCCTCATCGGAAATTCTTGAATATGCAAAAAAAGGATACACTGCCTGGGGCAAGAGTCTCCCGAGACTTATCGAGTTTGCCGAAGTAAACCTTTGAGAATCTCCAAAGACTCCTTGAGCTAAATCCTTATCGCCGAGAATACTCTTCGCAAGTGCTTGACAAACATCAAAATCTCCATTTACTTCAAAAGCATAGATGTTATCACCCAGCGTAGTCATCTGTCTTCTCTGGCCGTCGCTGATTGAACCTTTGGGATAAAAGACTACATTATCAATACTTTCGAGGCCATAGAGTGCATCAGCCACTGCGCCGCCGGTATCGCCGCTTGTTGCAACAACAACCACTCTCTTTAAGCTATTTTTATTGAGAAAATAGTTGAGCATTCTTCCGAAAAAACGTGCTGCATAGTCTTTAAAAGAATATGTGGGCCCCTGCGTCAGCCACATGATATACGTCTTGCCAATAATATGCTGAACATCAGTCGGTATTTTATCTGCCCGGTACGCATCATCGAGTATTGTCTTTAATATGTCTGCCGGTATTTCAGAGGCAAGATACAGATTCAATACCACAAAAGCTATTTCAGCATAAGTCATATTCTTCATGTCTGCTATTATTTCAGGAGAGATAAGGGGAATCTCATCCCGCGGAATCATATACAGACCGTAATTCGAGGCCATGCCCTTCAGGAGCGCATCTTCAAAGGTGGCTCTCTCGTTGTGATCGTTTGTATTATAATATTTAATCGGTTTCATAACAGGCTTTAGCATAACAGAATGTCTCCTGTATTTTCAACTGAATGCTTAATCGGATAGTGAGTTAGTTTGAATTTTCTTTGACAAACAGCCAAAATAATGTAAATTAAAAAATAATGACAACTACAAAGGACAACGGCATTGAGGAAATATCCAGAATCCTTTTGAAATTTCGGGAGGAGCGGGACTGGGAACAATTTCATTCGCCTAAAAATCTTGCCATATCAATTTCTATTGAGGCTGCTGAACTTCTCGAACATTTCCAGTGGCGCAAGGAAAACGAGGAGTTTACCCCTGAAAAAAAACATGAAATATCCGAAGAACTGGCTGATATATTCAATTACATGATTATGCTGGCAGGCGATCTTGGAATAGATATTATAGAATCCGCAAAAATGAAAATAAAGGAAAATGGGAAAAAGTATCCTGTAGAGAAAGCAAAGGGCTCTATGAAAAAGTATAGAGACCTCTAAAAAAACCAGGGGAGGTTATTTTGAAATATTTAACGGTTTTTGCTCTCCTTTTTTCTTTATTTGTTGGCAGCTCATACGCAACAGATGTGCTGCCGCCGGATTTTGCATCAAAAAAAGAGGTTATTTCTCAACAACTTAAAACAAATGGGTTCAGCGATGAAGAAATTGAGAATATCTTTTCAGATGCCCGGATACAATTGTATCCTGAGATGCTGAACAGAACCGGAAAAGGTTTGAACTATATGAGCAGGAAGTTCGGTCTTCTTTCCAGGAAATCCCTTATTAGAGGTCAAAAGGTTTTAAAGGAGCATAAGGACGCCTTTAAAGAGATAGAAAACCAGTTCGGTGTAGAAAAAGAAGTAATTGTAGCCATTTACAGGGTTGAAACCAATCTTGGAAACGCAAGAGGCAATTATCTCGTATTTAACAGCCTTCTAACTATGTCCGCATTTGAAAACCGTCGTTCCGCATGGGCGACGGAGGAACTGATAAGTCTTCTCGTGCTTTGCAGGAACACCAATAAAGACCCTTTTTCCATTAAAGGCTCCTGGGCGGGAGCTTTCGGCTTATGTCAGTTTATTCCTTCATCATATTTGCGCTTTGCTGTTGATGGAAACGGCGACGGCAAAATCGACCTGTTTAACTTCGATGACGCAATGGCAAGTATTGCAAGTTATTTGAAGGCCCACGGCTGGGAAAACGGCAGTCCGGATAAAAATAAAAAGGCTGTCTGGGCTTACAATCACTGCGATAATTATGTAAAAGCTGTTCTCGCCTATGCAAAAGCAAGCAAAAACCTGAAAAAACCCTCATAACAATTAATAAAATAACCGGCTGAAGCCTGATTATTTCTCGGACTTCAGCCGGTTATAAATGAGCAGCAATAATTTATTCTTTCCCTATCCCTTTTTCTCTTCTTCAGTCCCCGGGAAGGCAAATGCTTCCGTTAATACAAAAGCTGCCTGCAATGCTTCTGTGGGGCATAATGGAAAACACTCTTTGCAGTTCCAGCATTCTTTGGAGGCTATTTCAGGGATAAAACAGATTTCCTTGCGGATTCCTCTGTCTACAAAACCTATGGCATTCTTCTTTTTAACTTCAGCGCAGTATCTTACACAGAGACCGCAATGAATACAGAATGAAGGCTCTTTTTCAAAACGGTTTTTGTCTGCGCCGTATTCTTTTGCCAGGTCCTGGAGATCAAAAGCATCCGGTGCATGGGCCATCTGGAGTTCTATAATCATTTTACGGATTCTGTCTACCTTTTCAGACCTGGTTCTTACTATTATGTTCTTCTCCACAGGATAAACACAGGATACAACAAGTTTTGTCCAGCCCTTGACTTCTACTTCTACTATGCAGAGCCTGCAACCCCCGAAGGGCTCCAGTTTCTCATGGTAGCAAAGGGTGGGGATATATATTCCAACGCTTTTTGCTGCTTCCAGAAGGGTCATCCCTTCTTTTGCTTTAACTTCTTTTCCATCAATCTGGAAGAGGATTTCACTCATCTTTCTTACCCCCTCTGACTATCGTTCTCTGTTCTTCAGGAATAGGGGGCGGAACCGGCACTCCGGATATCTTCGTGATTGCACGAAATTTAGGAGGACAAACTTCAAAACACGTTCCGCACTTCGTGCATTTCTCCTGATCTACTATGTGTATCTTATTCTTGCCGCCTATAATTGCATCTGAAGGGCATTTCCTGGCACAGGTTGTACAGGCGCTGCATTTTGCAGGATCAATATAGAAGTTAATCAATTCCTTGCAGGATAATGCAGGGCATCTTTTCTCTTTTACGTGTGCTTCATATTCATCTCTGAAGTATTTTAATGTACTTAAAAACGGGTTGGGTGAACTCTTGCCGAGAGCACAGAGAGCTGCTTCTATGGCTGTTTCGGAGAGCGCTTCCAGAAGCTCGATATCGCCTTCTTTGCCTTTTCCCTGTGTTATATTCGTGAGAAGCTTCAACATCTGCCTCATGCCTTCACGGCAGGGGACACATTTGCCGCAGGATTCATCGGTTAAGAATTCCATGAAGTACCTTGCAACATCCACCATGCAGGTGTCTTCATCCATTACGATCATACCGCCGGAACCCATCATTGAACCGGCTGCGGTCAGTTCGTCAAAACCGACAGGAAGATCCAACTGGTTTTCAGGGATACATCCTCCTGAGGGTCCTCCGGTCTGCACTGCTTTGAACTTCTTACCTGACGGGATACCGCCGCCTATCTTGAATATTATATCTTTCAGGGGGGTGCCCATTGGTACTTCAACAAGACCTGTATTTGTTATCTTACCTACAAGGGAGAATATCTTTGTTCCTTTGGAGGTTTCTGTTCCTATTTTCGTAAACCAGTCAGCGCCTTTATTGATAATAAGCGGCACATTGGCCCATGTCTCAACATTGTTGAGAACACTGGGTCTGCCCCAGAGTCCTACTACGTTGGAACGGACATACTTGGGTCTTGGTTCTCCTGCTCTTCCTTCAAGAGCGGTCATAAGAGCGGTTGATTCACCGCAGACAAAAGCGCCTGCTCCCTGGTGTACTTTAACAACAAAATCATATCCTGAGCCGAGGATGTTCTTACCGAGAAGGCCGTACTCTTCAGCCTGTCTTATGGCGGTATATACGTTTTCTACTGCGAGGGGGTATTCCTGTCTGACGTAAATGTAGCCTTCATGAGCGCCGATTGCATAGGCACCGATGGTCAATCCTTCAAGAACTGCATGGGGATTGCCTTCGAGAAGACTCCTGTCCATATAGGCTCCGGGGTCGCCTTCATCCGCGTTTACGATTACATACTTTACCGGTTCAGGGGCATTGCGTGATCCTTCCCATTTGTTTCCTGCAGGGAAACCGCCGCCGCCTCTTCCTCTTAAGTTTGCTTTCTTGACTTCATCCAATACCTGGTCTGCGGACATGCCGGAGAATATCTTACCTAATGCGGCATAACCGCCTATTGCCAGATAGTCTTCGATGCTTTTCGGATCAACACTGCTGTTGGAACCGAAAACGATACGTTCCTGGTATTTATAGAAAGGAATATCATGTTCGTGAACTATCTTTTCATTTGTAGTCGGGTCAACATAGAGCAGACGCTCTACTACCTTTTTCTCTTTTAAGGTTTCTGAGACAATTTCAGGAATATCTTCAGGCTTTATATTGAAATAGCATATTTTCTCGGGGTTGATTACTACAATAGGACCCCTCTCGCAATATCCATGGCAGCCGGTTTTCCTGATGTCAACGGAACCGCTTAGACCCTGTTTTTTAATCTCTTCTTCAATAGCTATACCAACTTCCTTACTGCCGGAAGCGTGGCAGGCAGATCCGGCGCAGAGCGTGATACAGGGTTTGTTCGGGTCTCTTGTCGACAGGATTTGTTTTCTGACTTCTTCTAATTCAGTGGGTGAATTTATCCTATTCATAGTTTTTTAATACCTCCGCCATCTGGCCCGGCGTTGCCTTACCGTGAGTCTTTCCGTCGATCTCCAGAACCGGTCCCAAAGCACAGCAGCCGAGACAGTTAACGGTCTCAAGGCTGAACTTCAAATCAAGATCCGTTTCGCCCGGTTTAATGCCTATCTGATCCTGTACTGCATCAAGGATACGGGATGCACCGCGAACATGGCAGGCAGTACCCATACAGATGTGAACTTCGTGACGTCCTTTAGGAACCAAACTAAAGGCTTTATAGAATGTAGCTATATGCTGTATCCTTGTTAAAGGAACCTGCAGTTTATCTGCTACCCTCTCTATTGCTTCCTTGGAAAGCCAATGATGTTCGCTCTGAATCTCCAGCAATACCTGGATGAGCGAACTGGCTTCGCTGTGATGCCTGTCAATAATCTGATCGATTCTATTGTTATCCATAGTCGTTTTCCTAACCTTCTTCTCTAATTCTCTTTCGCCTTAGGCGAGAGCATAGCGTTTCTGATCTTCATCGTATCTGACCAGTCTCTGTCTTGACGAACTGTTTAAGTGCCTTGAGACTTCAGACGGGGTCAGGCCTACACCTTTAGCGATCTCTCCTGTTGTCATGGGTCCTTCCTGAAGGAGGGATATAATCTGGCCTATAGCGAGCTTTTCTACAACTGTTTCATTAAATATCCTGTTTACCGCGTCACTGTTGAACAGTTTGTAACCTTCTTCTTCTGTTTCGAAAGGTATTCTAAGCCTCTCCCTCTCCACCAGTCTGATATAAGGGATCAGCTTTGTAGCTGTCTCAAGCTTCATCTTCAATGCATTTGCTTCTATTCCTTCGCTTTTGCCGAGTGGCCCTAATGTCTTTATCTCCTTGACAAATTCATTAACATCTTCAACATAAAGGCTTGCTTCAGCACCGGACATAAAATTTAATCTCAGTCTTTCCGGGTTAATTCCTATTTGTTTCATTACTTTTCTGCATATATTCACCATGCTTAACGCATGATAATTTCCATTCGTGATATAATTACATTCATTTAAATGGCAGGCTCCAATAAAAACCCCATCCGCTCCCTTAGAGAAAGCCCGGAGTACAAACGACATGTCTACTCTACCGGAACACATGACGCGAATAAGCCTCATTTCAGTTGTGTATTGCAGTCTGGAAACTCCAGCCAGGTCAGCAGCTCCGTACGCTCACCAATGGCATACAAAACCTAATACTTTTGGTTTAAATTTTAGACTTGCACTCATTCCTTCTCACCTCCTGAGTAAGTAATTCCGGCTTCATTCGTATAATTACTATGCATCTCCAACCGCCGCATCAATTTTCTGCATGAAATCTTCGTCTGAAACCGCCGCATCAATTTCGCTTATAACTTCTTCATCGGTAAAATGCTTCAGCATAATAGCATTTGTCGCGCAGCATGTGTTGCAAAGGCCGTCACCTTTACAGAGAACAGGATTGACCCTGGCCTTTCTGCCCTTCGGGCTTTCATAAAAATCGATTGCTCCGTAGGTACATGCTGTAATACATGCCCCGCATGAAATACACTTATCTTCATCAACCTCGCACACTGATCCTGACGCAATGACCGTATCATGGGAGAGAAGCGTTAATGCACGTCCTGCAGCTCCATAAGACTGGTTAATCGTTTCCTGCATAAATTTAGGATAGTGAGCCAGTCCGCACAGATAAACACCGTCCGTGGCAAACTCAACGGGTCTTAATTTGACATGGGCCTCTTTGAAGAAACCATCCGGGCTCAATGTTACTTTAAAAAATCCTGCTATTTCTTTTGTTGCTGCAGAAGGTACAACTGCGGCAGCCAGAGCTATTATATCGGCGTCCAACTCAAGTTTCTTTTCAAGAATAAAATCCGTGGCAGTAACTTTCAGAACAGGCCTACCCTCTTCCGACTTGCCCGGTTTCACCTGAGGCTCACCTTCCGGTTCGTAACGGATGAACTTTACGCCTTTATTTGCCGCTTCCCTGTAATAATCCTCTTTAAATCCGTATGTTCTTATATCCCTGAAGAGGACGTATATCTCCATATCAGGTTTTCTTTCTTTCAGCAGCAGGGCATTTTTTATTGATTCGCTGCAGCATAATCTGCTGCAATAGTTTCTGTCGTCATTTCTGCATCCCACGCACTGGATCATGACAATGCTTTCAGCATTAATGACCTTTTCGTCTGCTTCGGCGATTTTCTGCTCAAGTTCAAGATGGGTCATTACCCTTTCATCCTGTCCGTAAAGATATTCGGTAGGAGTATATACATCAGCGCCTATGGCAATTACGGCTGCGCCGTGTTTTATATCTGTGATTCCTTTTTCAGACTTAACTTTGGTTACGAAGTTTCCCACATAACCGGCAGCTTCTGTGATTTTAGCATCATTATATACATGTATTAAGGGGTGCTTATATATCTTTGTTACAAGATCGTTCAGATATGCCTGGACATCAAGCCCTTCAAGCGTGTAATGGATCTTTCTTGCTATTCCGCCTAAGTTTTTGTCCTTTTCCACCAGATGAACTTCGTGTCCCTGGTTGGCTATGGAGAGAGCGGAAGTCATACCTGCTATACCTCCTCCGACTACAAGGGCTCTTTTGTCGACTGACAGATCAAATTCCTGCAGGGGCTCAAGGTGGCAGGCGCGTGCTACCGACATCCGGATTATATCCTTTGCCTTCTGTGTAGCTTCTTCCTTTTCTTTCTGGTGAACCCAGGAGTTATGCTCTCTGATATTCGCCATTTCGTAATAATATTGATTGATTCCAGCTTCCCGAAGAGTATCGCGGAATAACGGTTCAAGGGTTCTGGGAGAACAGGCGGCAACAACAACCCTGTTGAGCCCTTTTTCTTTGGTAATATCCGTTATTTCTTTTGCAGAGTTCGTAGCGCATGAAAATAGCTGGTTCTTGGCATAAACAACATTTGGTAATGTTTTGCAATATTCAACCGTGTCAGGAACATTTACTATGGAGGAGATATTGGCGCCGCAATGGCAGACAAAAACTCCTATCCTCGGTTCTTCCTGCGAAACATCCCTTTCTTCAGGATATATTCTTTCTCTGGTAAGATTCCCGCGCCTGAAATCAAGAAATTCACCGATTTGCGAACTTGCTCCGCTTGCGCTGAAAACCGACTCAGGAATATCTATGGGACCCTGGAAAGCGCCGCTTACATATATTCCGGGCCTGTTGGTCACCATTGGATTAACAGGATCGAGTTTGCAAAAATCGTGAGGCTCCAGTTCGATACCATATTTTTTTGCCATATCAAGAGCGTCTTTCGGAGGATTCAAACCGATAGATAATACTACCATATCGAATTCTTCCTCTTTTACTCCATCGTCAGGAGTGGAATACCGGACGGTTACATTCTTTGTTATGGGGTCTTCTTTTACTATTGATGTATAGCTTCTGAAAAATCTGACTCCCGGAAGATTTTCTGTTCTCTGGTAAAATCTTTCGAAATCCTTGCCATAGGAACGAATATCATTATGGAATATCGTACAATGGGCATCCGCGTCATGGTCTTTTGTTAAAATCGCCTGCTTCTGTGCATAGGTGCAGCATACAGCCGAACAATAACTGTTGCCGCCCTCTATAACCTGTCTGGAACCGATGCACTGAATCCAGGCTACATTATGGGGATGTTTCTTGTCTGATAAGCGCAGCACCTCACCTTGGTAAGGGCCTGTAGAGCATAAGAGCCGCTCATAGTCCATACTGGTTACTACGTTCTGAAATTCTCCGTATTTATATTCTTCTCTTACTTTAGGGTCAAAGGGGTCAAAACCCGGAGCAAGAATTACAGCTCCTACACTTATTTCTTCCTTCCGGGCCACCTGGGTGAAATCTATAGCGTCATTCTCACATACTGCTTCGCAAATACGGCATTTCTTCTCTTTAAGGTAAAGACAACTTTCATCAATATACGTGACAAGGGGAATTGCCTGGGCAAAGTATACATGGACAGCTTTATTTTGTGATATATCCTGGTTGAATTGATCAGGATACTTGACAGGGCAGTATTCGACGCATGTAGTACAGCCTGTGCATTTGTCTTCTTTTATATATCTCGGTTTTTTGTTCAGAACTACTTTAAAGTTTCCTGCTTCTCCTTCTATACTGTCAACTTCAGTATATGTGAGTACCTCTATGTTTGGATGCCGGCCGACCTCGACCAGTTTCGGTGCGAGTATTCACATGGAGCAGTCATTGGTTGGAAATGTCTTGTCAAGCTGGGCCATATGGCCGCCTATGCTTGGCGATTTCTCAACCAGGTAAACCTTAAAACCGGAATTGGCAAGGTCAAGAGAGGCTTGAATGCCGCTAATCCCTCCACCAACAACCATTACGTCTCCAAAATTACTGTCTCCAAGACTTTTACAAAGTTCTTGAACATTGTCTTTCAGCATTATTACGTTATCCACTTTGTATCACCTCATCCGATTCTTTTGTTCCCGTGATGTCCGGGTTCGGCCCTATCGGCCGTACTTAATTTGTTGAGCAGCCAAGTCGCTCCGAGTGTGAATACACCGACATGCGGCTGCCGCGCGCATAACCAACCAGGGCAATGCCCAGTTCATGGGCAAGCGAAATAGCGCTTCCTGTCGGCGAATGCGGCGAAACAACAACCGGAGTCTGCATCTTTGCCGCTTTGAGCAACATCTCTGATGAAACTCGACCGCTGCTCAATAGTAATTTGTCTCTTGTTGTTAGATCCCTTAATAAACATTCTCCCTGAATCTTATCCAGGGTGTTATGCCTTCCGATATCTTCAGCCACTACCAACAGGTTTTCGCTATCGGACAGAGCCGAAGTATGCACTCCACCGCAAATACGATAAATATTCATCTGTTCATAAAGCTGTTTCATCATTGACAGTACTTGTTCCGCTGATATTATAAAATCAGAATCAATTTTCTTTCCTTTAGTTTTGAATGTAGCACCGCCGCCACAACCGGAGGTCAGTGTCCGTAGTCTCGGCAATTCATATTCAGAGTTGCTCAACCTTACATCGGCCGTTGTCTCGTCATCACAGACCCTCATACTCAGCACATCGCCTGTGCCTGATATAATTCCCTCTGAGTAAAGAAATCCAAGAACAAGGCAATTCAATTTATTCGGGGTACACAGAATGGTTACCAACTCCTGGTTATTTATGTAGATTGTCAATTCCATCTCGCTGGGCGAGCAAACTGTTGTCCTAGTCCATCCATCATTAGAAAAATTATCGCAAACCACATCTGATACAACGCCTTTCAGATCCGATACTCCAATTGCTTCTTGCGCTTGTTGCTTTTTCATTCTCTAAATAACTTCCTGTAGAATCTCCGTTATGTCCTTAACCTGTATCTTCTCATCACAATTCAGGACTGCCCTGCTGTCTTCAAGAGCAGTGATGCAATAGGGACAGGAAGTAACCAGCTCAGTAGCCCCAAGCTCAATTGCCTGTTCTACTCTGAGATTGGAGAATCTTTCATGTTTTTCCGTTTCCGCCCAAATCCTGCCTCCTCCCATACCGCAACAGAGGCTGTCTACCTTTGACTCCGGCAGCTCATTCAGTTCCAAACCCGGTATCTTCTTTAATGCCT
>Ga0310040_1001377_pt1 | contig 17947 bp, 22 predicted proteins | sample EPASupsiteHSE623_FD_200237 | JGI IMG/M metagenome (GOLD analysis project Ga0310040, IMG submission 200237) | Bioremediated contaminated groundwater from EPA Superfund site, New Mexico - Sample HSE6-23 (v2) (version 2) | ecosystem: Environmental > Aquatic > Deep subsurface > Groundwater >... | reverse complement strand
ATCTGATTCGCCTGTGAGCGTTTGGTGGCCTTTTAAAATATCCATAACATTAGGAGGAACAGAGATAACTCTGTCTTTGCTCGTTCTAGATTTGGGAGTGTCAGTCAATACCTTACCTTGCACCTGGATTAATGTTTCACTTATTGTAATTGTATTATCATTAAAATTTACATTCTTCCACTTTAGCCCTAAAAGTTCGCCTCTGCGAATACCTGTGTATAGGGCGAGTAACAAGGCTGGATACATATTGAAATTATGGTGTTCACTCAAGCTACCGTCTTTGTTAATGCCGTACTTTTTTGCTGCTTCCAACAATTGAAGGCATTCATCAGTAGTTAAGAATTCAACTTTTTTGTCTATGGTTTTTGGCAGTTCGCATTTAACTGCGGGATTCTTAGCTATGATTTCTTCCTGTTCAGCTAGTTTCAGGGCATTGTTGATAAGTATATGTATTTTTTTGATAGTCTTGGGGTTAAGGCCTTCTTCAGAAAGAGAAAGGTAAAAGTTGTTCAGTGTAGACTTGTTTAATTTCTGCAATTGGATAGTTCCTAATTCTGGAAGAATTCTGTTCTCGGTGAATTGCTCATAGCATGCATAGGTAGACTGTTTAACTTTGGATTTTTTTAATTTTAACCAACGTTCAAAATATTCATTGACGGTGATTTTATTGTTTTTAACAATTCTACCTTTCATTTGATCGGCAAGAAGGAGCTTCATTTTTTCAGACACTTCAGTTCGAGTTTTGCCTGAGATTGATTTGCGAATCATCTTGCCTTCTTTGTCATAACCAAGGAATATTTGAGCCTCCCATGTGATAGATTCTCTCTCTGTCCCGTCCTTGAGTTTCCATTTTACAGTCTTTTTCTGAATAGTTCCCTCGCCATTACCGCGCCTTTTGGTAGCCATATATACACCTTCTCATATTTACTTCTGTAATTAAAATAATAAGTCGTTTCTGCATGTAATGCAAGGGTCTGTAGATATTTAAAAAGGGAAATAACTTTGTATCGCGAACTAATAGCCTCACCATTATTTCAAGAGGGAAGATGATCGGAGTGGATGAGGGCGATAAAGAATTAGAACTAATTTTAAAAGAGAGATGGGAAGAAAAACACGCGCATGTAACTACACCTAAAGCTGCAGAAATGCTGAATATTCCCGAATGGGCTGCGAGAGCATTATGTTCTATGAGAAAGAAAAGCAAATTTCCTGCAGAGAAGCAAAGATATTATTACATCGATACTGCTAAGATGATGAAGTGGAAAGAAACTAAAATCGGTAAATTTCATATTGCATATTATCAAGCGTTGGAGTTTGTAACACAGACTCAAAAAGATGGCTATATTGTTGATGTTAAAAAAAGAAGAATCCATCAAGAATTACATGAGGCTGAGAGTATCGAAGAAATCAATGAAATTATTGATTCAGTGAAAAAATTACGCAAAGATGATGGAAAGAGAATTAGTAAGTTAAAGACGTTAGATTTTTTAACAGACCTATATAGAATTCGTGAACAAGTGCTTGATGTTACAGAAGATAAAGCGATTTTTGATAACCTTGACAGAAAGCGAGCAACAAAAATATTAAGGCAGTTAAATAAAATGATTGAAGGTATAGAATCTGGCTCTTTACTATAAGGTCAATTTTGTTTATCTGTTCTTCCAAGGATATAATCAGTCGTTACGTTATAGTAGTCCGCAAATTGAATTAAATTTTTGGCAGCAGGAATTCTTTTACCGTATTCATACAGTTGGTAATTTGATTCACTGAAGCCTAAGTCTGAGGCTACCATCGCTTGACTTTTGCCATGTTGTTGTCTTAAAATTTTTAAACGTTCTGCAATAATTTTCATTGTATTACCCCTCCACATATTGACACCTGCTAATGTAGGTGTTATTATTTAACCATAAACACCTATAAATATAGGTGAAAGGCTTCTTACATTATATCAGAAACAAAATCATTCATCAAACAGAATGGAATTAATAAGGGGAGGGCCACATAATGAAAAAACTTTACGTCAATTGGTTGCAAGCAGAAAATGGGGCAATTGTTGAACACTATGAGCATTTTAACAGCTTTACAGAGGCAGAGAATTTTGCACTTAAGGAGTTATCTAGTAGGCCTGTAATAAGTAACAGTGTCGAAATTGTCGAGGCAGCAAGAGTATATAATATCAAGAGTGTAGCGATTGCTGTATAGGTTGGGAGGGTGTAGCGTAAAGGTTACGCCCTTTATTTTTTTTTATTAACGATGTTGTGAAATCCCGTTTAGAAGTGACTTATAGTAGAGAGCTATTAATACAAATCAGTTGCCGGTGATTTTTACGATTCCAAAGTCGATCTAAAGTCAAAACTAAAGCATCAGAAAAATTTTTACAAAAAATATCATATAAAATTATAGGCATGTTACATTTTCCCACTCTGAAGGGACTATATATGAGGGATACTTTTTCCTCGTTTCTAAATGTTGCCGCTCCCTGATATGCGGCTATTACAAATGGTCAGGATTCAAATATTTTAGTCCTTATCAAAAAATGCACATTGTTTTAGTTTAGCATTTTAAGCATGGAATGTTTTCCCACTTCTATCCGACTATTATTGAGGGATATTTTCCTTTCGGATTAGTAAATGCATATATGTTCCTACGGCAGCCTATAAGGGTTAGCCGTTATTTTTTTTAGAACATGTATTCAAGTTATTGAATGGCACTCGAAAGGGTGTCATTTTTTATTTATCCATTGGTTCAAGAAATTGAATGGGAGGTGATAACAATGCTAACAAAACTAAGATTGATTCGCTTACAAAAAGGATTGAAGCAAAAGACAGTAGCAACTTTAATAGGTATTCATGATTCCTATTTGAACAAAATTGAGAACAATTCAGTAAAACCAACAGACGAAATTCTAATCAAGCTATCTAAGATTTATGAAGTACATGCAAAGGAGTTGATCTAATGGACAAATTGGCACTATGGAACAAGGGAATCAGAGCAGATCATAACCAGGGTAATAGCTATTTCATCTGCCCGGAATGCAAAGCAGAATTCAGATCAAAACAATGTTGGGCAAAGTGTAATTGCGGTTCATCACAGCCTTTGGAACATCACTACATTGAACATATCGAACTCTATATCAATGAACAAGTCGCTGACGAACCATTGAAGTACTATGACACCAAACGTAATCCAAAGTTAGAACTAGCGAGAAAGGAGGCAAAATCAAGAGTCACTAGATTACACCGTCATTTATTCCAGTGTCGAACCTGTGAACGTATCACAGAACAGCATGATTACGAGAAGTCAATCCCTTGCCCTTGTGGTGGTGTTCAGTACATCGAATTTACCTATGTTGGCAAGGACGAGTACAACGGTCAATCAGGTAGGCTTATTGAGAAAACCATAGTAAAAAACAATAGTCCTCTCAAGGTTCTCCGTAAGCAATTGAAGCTATCACAGTTTGATCTTGCTGAACGATTCAATGTTAAACAGCAATACATAAGCCAAATAGAGAATAACGAAAGGCCAATATCAAAGGAACTCGATAGTTGGTTACAAGAGCATTCTACAATGTAAAACTAAGGTTGATACAAATATGCCCAAGGTGAAAATACAAGCACGATGAACCCAGTAAAATCAAGGGTGAATATTACGCCTCAATAAGGCCACGCGCACGCGCATAATGGGTCCAGCATCTCGTAAGAAACGGGTCCAGCTTCACGCAGGGGAGATGAGCCTGTAAACTGAGTGTTATGCATCGTAAAAGCGGTGTAAATAACATTCAGGAGGTCATAGATATGACCAATTACCGAGAGATTCTGAGGCTTTTTAGCCAAGGGATCAGTCAGCGGAGCATCGCGGCAAGCTGTGGATGCTCCCGAAGTACGGTTCAGCGGACACTCTCCCGTGCACAGGAACACAGCCTGTCCTGGCCGCTGGCGCCGGAAATGACGGATGAAAGGCTGAGCAGGGTGTTTTCACCGCCGACAACCGCGCAATCAGGCATCCAAAAGGAGCCAGACTACGAGAACATTCACCGCGAAATGGGCAAACGCGGCGTGACATTGACGCTGCTGTGGAATGAATACTGCGCTGCCTGCCGGGAGGCGGGAGAAATCCCGTTCATGTACACAGCGTTTTGCGACCGCTACCGCAGGTATGCCGTCCGTCACAAGGCCACCATGCACTTATCGCACAAACCTGGCGAATCCATGGAGGTGGATTGGGCCGGCCAGACGATGGAGGTTACAGACAATATAACCGGCAGGGCAATTCCCATTTATGTGTTCGTAGCAGTGCTGCCGTGCAGCGGGTATACCTACGTGGAAGCCTTTTTCTCCCGCAATCAGGAAAACTGGATTGCCGCCCATGTGAATGCATATCAGCATTTCGGCGGCGTCACACGTATTCTGGTGCCTGATAACCTCAAAACCGGCGTAGATCGCGTAGACTGGTATACTCCCGTTATCAACAGAAGCTACCACGAAATGGCGGAACACTATGGCACGGCAGTGATACCTACCCGTGTTCGCAAGCCCAAAGACAAGCCCACGGTAGAAGGGGCGGTCGGTGTTGTCAGCACATGGATTATCGCGGCACTGCGCAAATGGAAGTTCTTTTCCCTGCATGAACTGAATGAGGCCATTCGGGAAAAGCTGACCGAGTTCAATGAAAAGCCGTTCCAGAAAAAGCCAGGCAGCCGCCTGAGCATCTTCCTGGCGGAAGAGCAGCCTCTGCTCCAGTCATTACCGGACAGGCCGTTTGAACTGGCAGAATGGAAGGTCTGCACAGTTGCCTACAACTACCACATTACCGTTGGTAAGATGTTTTACAGCGTACCGCATGAGTACATCAAGCGGGAAGTGAATGTCCGGCTGACACGCGGCACAATTGAAGTTTTTCATGGGGGAACGCGCATCGCCTCCCACGCCCGCAGACATGGGCATCCGGGTCAGTACGCTACGTTGCCCGAGCATATGCCGGAGGATCACGTCAAGTACACTCAGTGGAATGCGGAACGCTTCCTCTCGTGGGCAAAAGCGGTTGGTGAAAACACGGTAGCCGTCACAAAAGCAATCCTCACCTCCCGAAAGATCGAGCAGCAGGCATACCGGACTTGTATGGCCCTCCTGAAACTGGCCGAAAAATATTCTCCTCCCCGGTTGGAAGGGGCCTGTAAACGGGCGCTCAGTTATTCGCCTTCTCCTGGCTTCAAGAGCGTTCAGACCATTCTGGCGACGGAGCAGGATATGTTGACGACGGTGGAAGAACCAATGAGCGCTGCTTCCGACAACTTTGGTTTCACCAGAGGCTCTGCCTATTACGGGGGTGATGATCATGCTGAATGAAGCGACTATGGATAAACTGCACGAAATGCAGTTGGACACGATCGCAGAGGTTCTGAGAAATCAGGGGAGCCACCCATCCTTTACCGCACTCTCTTTCGAGGAGCGTCTTGGTTTGCTCATTGATGCCGAGTGGTCGGCCCGCAGAAGCCGCAAGCTCACCCGGCTCATCCGGGGGGCTGGGTTCCATCTTCCCGGCGCCTGTGTGGAGGATATCGAGTATCTGCCCGACCGTAAGCTGGACAAGGCGCTTCTTTCACGGCTCTCAACGTGTGCTTTCATTCAGGACAGGCACAATATCATCATTCTCGGCGCTACCGGGGCAGGGAAAACTTATCTTGGCTGTGCCTTTGGCATTGCCGCCTGCCGCAATTTCCTGCGCGTGAAGTACGTACGCTTGCCCGACTTACTAAACGACCTCGCTGTGGGGCGGAGTACAGGTGCTTACTCGAAGGTGATGAATCCCTACAGACGGGCCGAGCTACTCATTCTCGACGAGTGGCTGTTACACAAACTGAAAGAGAGTGAAGCTAGGGACGTGTTGGAAATCGTTGAATCTCGCCACCAAAAAGGATCGACTATTTTCCTCTCTCAGTTCGCACCGGCAGGGTGGCACGCCAAAATCGGGGAAAGCACCCTCGCAGAGGCTATTCTTGATCGCATCGTCCACGACTCTTATGAGATTTTCATTGATGGAAAAGATTCCATGAGAAAACGCAAAGGCCTAAAGAAATAACCTATTTCGCAGGGTGGGAATAAGCTCCCACCCTGCCACACTAACGATTGCGTGTGAAGCCGGACCCGTTGGGGCCGTGATACTGGACCCGTCACTCCCGTACGCGTGGACTGTTTCACCCGTAATATTCAATCAAGGTAATTGGCAGCTTATTTTGGGCAAATCTCACGGTTTGCCGGACTCCGTCAGGGTCAGTCCAGTAAAATGCATCCGCATTTCCATAATGTCTGTCAAAGAAAGCCTCCAACTCCAGCCGGTCTTCATTCAGCCCGGCTAACTGAAATTTCCATTGAACTTGCGGAGTAATTGCGATTTTTTGAATTTGTTTTTTGGAAGACTCGAACTGTATCACACGATTGGCGAACTCAGTTCCTTTTTCACATTCACCTCTATATTTCCAAATGAAAGTCTCTATGATTGTTCACCTGCTTTCCTGCGTTTAAATCCGCAAATAAAAAACTGTCCCCAATAGGACAGCCGGTCTATAAAACTATATGAGGTTACCTCATTACTCTTGGGGGGAAATGTACTCAAAAACTTATCATATTCCAAATATATGCCGGTATGGTGCTCTCCATAAACTTCAAAAAGCACGATATCGCCATATTCTAACGCCGCGATACTGCGGGTCTTTTCAAAGTGCCTAAGAAAATACCGCAGCATACGGTATTTTTCTTTTACAAACCATTCGCGGTCAATGAGTCTTCCGTCATCAAAGGCTGGCTGCCACCGATGGGCTTTATAAAATTCCACTAAAAGGCCAATACAATCGACACCGCTATTTTTATCACGGCCATTAAACCTCCAGGGAATACCGATAAAACGGTTATCTTGTATCACCATTGTATCCACGCAATTAATACCGGTAACCATAACGTTTCATTTTATTCAGCATGGCTGCAAGCTCGTCCATCGACATTTGCTGCTGCATGACGATTGGCTGGGCAACAGTCGTTTGCCCATTAGAACCATCAGTGACTAATTGAAAAATCATCTGATTTTGTTGGACCATCAGTTCATTCTGCCGCTGCAATTCCTGAATATGTTTTTCCGACTGCTGTACCTGAAGGCTCATTGACGAGCTTTTTGCTAACGCAGGATTTTTGAGATACGGCACAACATCTGTGCCACTTCTCATAAAAGTCTCAAAAGCTTTATTGGAATCGACCGTTAAGACTCTTTCTCCTACTTTCAGCTTTCGTATTACCTCGTCTTCCTTAATATCCGGCTTAACCATTCCGCCTTCGTGCATTAGCTGGGGATATTTAGTTACTAAACCGCCATAATGATAACCGAATAAGCCTGCTATACTCGTGAGAACTCCAAAGGCATTGCTTAACTTATTACTTTGCTTTGCTCCCGCGCTCCCGGTATTAAATGATATAACCGGTAATTTCACTAAATCTTCAAAGGTTTTGGTTTTACTGCTAAATATTCCGAAAATCCTGCTAAGCAATGATGGACTATTATTCTCAATATCAAATATTTTTTTTATAGCATCATTTTTCAGTGCATCTAATAAAACTTTCCATTTGTCCTTTAATAATGCCCCTTTTACTATAACATCTGAAGATAATGCTGCAAGTTCTTCTCTAATTTTGTACCATTTATCTTTCTCCTTAGTCTCTTTTGATTCCGCAGCTTTATTAACTTCCTTGTTGTTAGAAGTTTCAGCAACTTTGCTTTCAGGTGCCTTTTCTTTAGTTACTATTTGTGTAGCTCCTACGGATGAAAAGGTAATTTTTTCTGAAGCTTTGACATAATCTTCAAAGTTCTTTTTAGTTTTACTTGTAAATATTGCGAAAATCCTGCTAAGTAGTGATGGACTATTATTTTCAATATCAAATATTTTTTTTATAGCATCATTTTTCAGTGCATCTAATAATATCTTCAGCTTATCTTTAACCAACGCACCTTGGACAACTATAGCTGAAGTTATTTCAGCGACTTCTTTTCTAATTTGTTCCCATTTTTGCTTTTTATTATTATCATTATCATTTGCCAACTTCACCAACTCCTGTTGTTTTTAGCGATTATGACGAAACCCATAAAGCTTTATTAGAAATTACCTTGCATTTTTTGTAATGCTTGGATCGCGTCTACACCGGTTAGTTGTTCTTTAGCTTCCTGCTGTTTATTATTCTTATTAATTCCTTCGATAGTAGCTTCGATCTCCGGAATGCTCATTTGTTTAATATCCTGCAAAGTCAACGATGTTTCCTGTATTAAAAAGGCAATCAGTCTGTTCCACTCCGGCTCTTTCTCCTGCTCACTGCTGCCTGTTCTTTTATAGTGTGATACATCCAGAAAGACATCAATGATTTGCCTGGCCGTTCGCAAATCAAGCCACCCGCGGATTTCATCCTTGGTTTCTTTTTTGTTTACCGCAAGATAAATCATTTCCAGGATCGCCTCATAGCCTTCGTCACTATACGTCCCGGAGATACTGCCGTCATGATTGACTTTCGGCTTTACAATATCGTAAGCCAATAAATCGGGGTAATCCAGTTTCTTCATAAAGTAGCGAATTTTATCTTTCCAGTCGAGCATCGCAGCATAAATAAAATGCTCATTGCCGTTACGGTCTACAATAACTTCAAACGCAGTATAAACATCAGCCATAGCTGCCTCCTTAACGAATAAAGAGGGGCATACGCCCCTCCCGTAGCTTAATCTGCATATTCCGTAACATTATAAGAAACTACGCGTTTATCTGCCCGGCCGGAATCCAAAATTTCAAACTCAAGCTTTGGTGCAAAAGCAGCACCACGCTTGGCATCATAACTATACGCGCCATTCGCTTTGCAGCGATAAGCACGAATATCAATTTTATAACGCTTGCCATCTTCCATCTGATCGGAAATAAGGGTATGCCGGAACTCAGCCACCTTGGGAATATCATTTTCTAAATGATGTACGGCTTGTCCGCTCGCATCTGTGTAATAATATGAGAATTCCACCGTTTTACCATTAAGCGCAGTATCAACAGTTACTGCACCGGCGGCACTAACTTTAAATTCATTAGCGGCGGGAGTACCGGAGGTCTTAACAAGCGTCACTCCCGTTTCGACTACATTCGCTACCACCGTATCCAACAATAGATTGTTCGCTTTGCTTAGTGTGCAGGTACCGGTTGCAATAGCCTTCTTATCTGATGCTACCCATACTTCTGCTCCGGCAGAAATGACAGATCCGGTAGCGGCTTTAATCCCTTCCAGTTTGAATACGGCATCGGTAATAGTAAGCTTTGCCGTCTTTTCACTGGCAAAAGTCAGCAGCGAGTAGAGTGAGTCACCGCCATTTACTTTCTGCTCGGTTACAGTGGCTGCAATCTGCAGATCCTGTGATTTATTAATGTTGACAAAAGAACCATCGGTAAATAGTAATTGGCTAACGCCAACTCCGTGAAAAATTAAATCAGGCATCATTACCATTTTTACATCCATCCTTTATTATTATTATTTTATAACTGTTAGTGTCTTGACAAAGTTAAATCTTAGCTTAGCCAGCGTATCTTTTCTCGCACTGCTGCGTTGTCGTCGCCTTACATATTCCCGATATGCGCGGACTCCTCCGCCTTGCATTGCAATAAAATCTACTCTGTCTAATTCTAATTCACAACTTTGCCAAGTCACTAGTTATTTACCAGCGGTTTATAGCGAATACTGTATTGGAATACCTCCCAGGGTTCTGCATGCTTCTGCCCCTCTGTGATGATGGGCATATCCGGAAAACGCATTTGCAATATTCTTGTTATTTCTTTGTGCACTGCAGCCGCTTCATCACGGGCAGTTGTATAGATGCCAATCTCCAGTGTGGTGTTATTGCGGAAATAGTTTTCTACTTCCGGTTTTTCCGGTCTGAATACGATACTCACAAAAGGCAATTGCTCGGCCGAAATGGCTGGTGGCGCAACTGCCGTTCTGCGAAATCGTTTGTTTTTGCTTTCATCATCTTGAGGATTGCCTAATAGGCTCATTAAACTCAAGTCATGCGTAAATTCGTTAAAGATTATATTTTGTACTTCAAACGGAGTAATAGAAGCTCACCTCCTTCATTCTGTGAAACCACCCTCAAAATTTTACACTCGTAAAATTCACCTCCTCGTACACAAATCCTCACCCCAGTCCGTACCGCAAAGCGGGCAGCAGGTTTTGGCATCTTTGAATGCAGCCTGTAATTCTTCGGGCACCTTGCAGAGAGTTTGCGAAACAAACTCTTTACGTCCGTCGCGTCTTGTTTTCCAGCGGCCATTTACAGCTGCATGCTGTAAATATTCATGGATAAAGCCCACTGTCAGGCTGGGGCTCTTTGCTGTTTGCTTTGATGCTCGGGAGGTTAAGATGTCCTTCACTATATACTTATTTTTTTCTGCATATTGTAACAGCTTCTTGCGGATTTTCATTAACCGCCGATGGATTTGCATTTTGTAAGTACCTTGTCGTTTTGCGATTTGCTCAAAGCTAAACTTCCTCACACTCCACAAATAAAGCAGCTTGTATTCTTCAGGCAGTAATATTGCTTTAATATCTGCAACAAGCTTAAGCATTTCCTTTAAATTCTCTTGTTCAATCAGCATTTCATCAGGCATCTTTCCATATATCCCAATATAGCTTTCAACAAGAACGGCCCCGCGCCGCATTAGAAGATTATATTGCTTCGCATCAGCCTTACTGTCCTCACTATGCGCTGCTAATTGAAGAATATGCATACATTCAGCTTCATTAATTACTCCGTTTGATAAATCCCTCAGTATTTTTTCCAGCTTATCTATTTCAGCACACCTCCCTGTGTCTCTTATCTGCAGCATAATTTAATCGTTTAGTGCTGAGAATATTACTCATATTAACGACAAAGAAAAAACCACGGATAATACCGCAATCAAGCTTTCTTTTTCCTTTTTCATGCCGTTTTATTGTTTCTCCGCTCTTTATATAGCGAACGTCGTTGCTGCATTTGCACAGATACACCTCTATTTCTTCTTTTTCCCCTTCAATTGCAATACGCCCATATCTCCCTGAATCTCTATAGTTAATGAGAAAATAATGTATGGTCATAAGATCACCTCATTTTTATGTACTTTCAGCTTCTTGATACATTTTGTTTCTAAACTTATTTTAACGATACAATTTGTATCAGTCAAGTCTTTTTGAAACATTTTGTTTCTATCGTTGCTTAGATACGTTTTGTTTCTTATACTAGAGACAAGGTGGTATGCTTATGATCAAACCGCAGTATTGAAATTGCCGCCGCTTATGTAACCAAAAACAGCAGCAACTGAGAACACGGCATTGGCAGCCATTTTAAATTGTCGTTTTTATCGAACACATGCTCTTAATATGTAAAAAATACAGCGGTGGTACCTGCCATCACTGCATTTGCCTGCTCAAACATTATTAGCTTCTGCCTGGTGGTTACTCCTACCGCAAGGCTTCTTTTGCGAAACAACTTCTTTCACTACACCGAGGGGGCTATGTCGCAATAGCCTCCAAACATTACAACCTAACCAGTGAATATGGCCTGCAAATACGCAGAGTAGATCGTCTAAAATACCAACGGAGCCGTGCTGAAACTCTTACGTTTCAGCACGGCCCCTTTTTACTTTTGTCTATTCTGGTTTAACAGGCCATACAGGATTATTTATACCGCATGCTGGCAGCATGGCTTGCTGTCACGAAGGCACTAGCATCCAGCCCATCTACCTTATCGGCATAATTAACGTATATTTCAGGCAATGCCAAGGACGGGTAAGTAAAGGTTTGCTCAATTTTTTTCATTGTAATATTCCATCTGAACCTGACGAATTTTTGCTTTAGTTTCGTTAATTTCATTTAAACATTTCTCAGCATCCTTTATAGCTAAAAGACTTGTATCAGCAAAGACTTGCTCAAAGGACGATAAGTACGGTATATCATTCTGGACAGATTTAATTAAATCGGGTTGGTTTTTGAGCATGCTGATAACAAGCTCAGTGAGTAAATCAACCTGTGCTTCTAGTGCCGCGAGACTAGTATTAGGGTTTAATTCCATTAGAACTTTCTTTTTAGCGTTTTGTTCCTTATTTATACTAATAAAACCATCCACATTAGTACTCAAATAATCAAACAATGTGATATTATCCTTTATCAGCTCTGCATACTTATCGTCAAGAATTCCTTCATCAATTGGTTGATTAGCAATAAGGAACATTTCATCAATTGAGTTATGAAAATACACTCCCACATAAGGAGGTACACCCATTAACTCAAAAATAATAGAACGGTATAACTCTTCCCTTGATTTATTAGAGTATTGCGTATCAAAGAAGTCAGTTATTCTTGGAATATCCCCCGACATATAACAATTAAAAAATGTTCTTGGCTTAAACAATTTTGCTAAATCAAAGGTTTTATCAACCAAAATTTCATCATTATAACTCTCTGATGACTCAGCTCCTTGAGCAGAAGACCCATTATCCAAATTCTTTGAACGCTTAATGATCGTGATAGTTAAATTATTATCTATAAGCTTCAGTTTAGAAAATACTCCTTCAAATGAGATATCCGTTGTTCTTCTTATTAACATTTTCATAAATTAAAACCTCCTATTTTTCCAGTCTATTTTATCAAAATACTCTTGGTCCTTTATCTTTTTTAAATCATTAGAAATAGAACTAATCGAATCAAAACAATTATTAACTATTTTTGCTATTTGTAAAATTGCTTTATCGTCATAGTCCCTAATATCCAACTCCTGCGGTTGGGGCTTCTGATTAATATAAGGCGCCAAGGCACTAGCATATGCTCTATTCACATCACAGTTTTGCTGTATTGTTTTAGTCAAGCTTCCAGTATTCTCATAATTAAAAGCAGGACAAACAAAACATGTTTTCTCTGCAACACAGGTTTCGCAGCCTTTATAGCAATAGCGATGCATCCTGTCTAAATCCATTGAAATTCCAGTGCTAACAAGTCCCGATTTAACATCTCCCAGCTTAAATCTACTATCCTTTAAAAAATAAAAACGGTGGCATGGGTAAATATCACCTGAGGGAGAAAAAGCGGCAAATCCTTTCCCAGGACTACAGTATAATTCGTCACTAAAATGTCCATTTGCGCAAAGCCAAACTCGTTTCAGCCTGCTTCCATAACGCTTAGCTAACAATGACATTGATTGATTAAGCGTCAATAGCGTCTTAGAATTCCATCCCTCAACTTCCGGCACAGGGCGTACCTCAATAGCTCCAGTTTTATTTCCCATTGTTTTGTAGATTTTAGTAACAGCATGTATGAGCAAATCAACGCTTTGCGGCAATACTTGAATTTGTATATGAATGTTATTGGGGAGTTGCAAAAAACGCTTAATATTCTCTTCAACAATTTCAGCTTCTCCTCTAAAACTCTCTTGTAGTTCAGCTAAGCCTTGCCAAGATAACTGTACTTGCAAGTTAGGTCTTATTGATATTTCTTGGAGTATTTTGTCTGAGCAAATCGTAGCGTTGGTCATAATTCCATGAGTTCCCTTGTACCCAGATTCCTTTGCATAGTCATATCCATGCAGTAATGTTTCAAAATTTAGAAAAGGCTCGCCCCCAAACCACATAATATTTCTTTTACATCCTTTAAAATGTGTATAATGAGAGTTCATAAAATTGATAACTTTTACAACAATATCCTTATCCATATCATTTTGAAATCTCGATTTTTCATAACAGAAAGTACAATCAAGATTACATCTTTCTGTTAAAATAATGCTTCCATTGATTAAATTTAGCATTATATACCTCCACTACAGTCATTTAAAAACTTTATTAGCAGCTTATACTGAAGTTTTTTAATATAGCAATCATAATGCTTACTGCTACTGGGACTTGCAGTACATCCTCCGCCACACAAAAGTAATGCTTCACAGTTTTGGCAAGCAAGTGTATGAATATAAGGATTGAATTCTCCTGTTTTAAATCCTCTAGTATTAATGCTGCCCGTCTTAGAAAATACATTCGGACAATGATATAGATTACCAGCTAAATCTAGAGTTAGCGTGGTAAAATCATAGCCACACATTGGACTTATTTTTTGTTTGCCACTAATTCTGCTATATAACGTTTCAAGCAACGATGCATTTTGAATAAATTCAGCACAATCAAAATTGCCACTTTTTATCTCTTTAGTCATGTTGCAAAATACTTGTTCAAGCATAGCTTCAAATCCAGAATTATTATAGATCATTAATGATTTATCTGTACTTCCACAATCTTCAATAATATTAATTTTGCAAGGAAACTCTGACGGATTAAAACCCAATCTAATAGCTTCATTAGAAAAGTAATCCCATATTTCATAAAAATCATAGTTAAATGCTGTTGCCGTTGTAGCAAAAGATCTGTTTTTTAGTCCAACAAATAGTTCTGGATTTGTAGTTAAAATATCATCATATCCTCTAAGACTTTTATGATGCTTTCCATCATGGGAGATTAATACGCCAAAGTCTAATTCATTAATCTTATTAACTTTATCCTTAGTTAGTAAGATTCCATTAGTAATAGTCCTAAAAAATGCTTTAGGATTCATACTTTTTATTTTATAAGCCACCTCAATCATAGTATGGAATTCCAAGAGTGGCTCTCCCCCAAAAAACTGAATCTCAATTTCGGTATTTTTAGGTATAGAGCTGACTACTTTATCAATATCGTAGTCAGCTCTTTTAGCTATTCGATCATATTCATGGCTACCTTGCAGACAATACTTACAAGAAGCATTGCATTTATCGGTTAGTAACAGTACGCATCTCCCTATCATTACATCTATCCTTTTTTGTTCCATTTTACATTGCTATAATTAAAGTTATCGTATCGGCAGGCTTCCGCTGCAACTACATATCCATTTGCTATCATAGAATGGTCATTATCTGTAATAAGTTGATATAACTGAATACTAGAATCATGCTCTTTTCTAAGATTGATTACATTTTGTTTTTTCCAGCCTGTAATATGTGCATACGCTATTTCTCCAGTAATAACATATGGATTCTTTTCAAATCCGTAATCATGCTGTTTTCCATCAATATAGAATTTATGCGTTTTTACTTCCCTTAAATACATATTGAAATCATTAGTTCCCCAGCGTTCTCCCTCTTCTGTGTTTACCCAAAAACAATGCTCAGAAGAAAATAACAAATCATAATCCGGAAAAGTTAGTAAATCTCTTTCATTCAATAACGGTCTTGCTAAGGCTAGCACAGTGTTTACTCCCGTAATACCTTTTACTCTCTCTCCTATCGCTATCTCCTCAATATTCTTTAGTGTTCCATCTTCCATTAGTATCTTTGTTCCAGCTACAAAGCAACTACTGTTCCCACAATTACAATTACAGCAGTTTGAGCAGTTTGAGCAGTTGCTTAATAGACGAGCTTCAATAACATGTTGATGAGAACGATTAACTAACTCTTGTAATAAAGATTGAAGAGTATAAGTATTTGCAGGAATACCACTAACTGTATGCGTAACTAAGTCCCGTCCCGGGGCACTACCTGTAGTAGAATAATCATATCCATTAGCCGGATCCTTCTGAATAGATCCAGTAACTGTTGCCTTAATCTGATCTAGCCGATGAGTGGTATTCGCCGGATTAGCATCATCCCACACATGCTCTTTATCAACAGCATTTTTAATGTGGATAAAATTATTCCTCATATCTACGCTTGCCAAAGTTCCGTTATTTGCAGGTTTATTTTGATCAAATGCCATGTGAAAATCTCCTCCAATTTTATTAATTAATACGTATCGCACCTTCCGGGCAGTTTGTCAGGCATTCCTTACACTGGATACAAACTGACTCAATAATACTCCCTTCATCAATGGCGTCCACAGGACACAGCAAGCTGCATAAGCCGCAATGGATACATGTCCCGCTATCAATCTTCAACATTAGTCTGTACCTCCACTAGCTTTTGTTTCTTTTCGCTGCTTAACTGGGCAATTCGATTTTTTACCGGCTCAATATCGCCACCTAAAGCCATCAATTTCATAAGTGCTTCCATTCTCCGGTTGATCAGCTTATCATAATAAGCCACAATCTCTGCCTGATCTTTTACCACAGTAATTGAACCATCCGGATTTAACCGAACATTAGGCATCGAAGGTCACCTCCAACGGCTCTCCGCAAAACAGGTCAGTATCAAAGTCAATTCTTACAGTTACGCCAGGTTCGCCAGTTAATACAAATGATCCAAGTGGCTTTGTGACTGCTGTACCTGCAATGAAAAGAGGCACTTCATCAATATCTTGAACATCACAGGTCATGGTTATCATTGCATAATTATCAGTCCTCTCTGCCGTAAGCCGTAGAGACGGCTTGCGTTTAACAGTTCCCTCGGCAAGAAGCGCCGCCTGTAAAGGAATCAGTTCCTCATGGAATACAGCTCTCTCCCCACGCCAAACAAGCTCGTCCTGATTGGGTTCGAAATCACAATTGGCTACCGCCTTTTGCTGCAAATTAAAAATTGTCCACATCATATCCTCCTTATTTCATTCCAATAACCAGATAGGCTATTGTCGCAGTCGCCTGACAGGCCGCAAGTGTAGCCGAAGCTCCTCCCTGATCACGCCAATAAGAATTTACCATCAAAGTAGTGGGATTTACCGTTATTTCGGCTGGAATGCCGGTTGTACTGGCAATAGTACTGTGAATGCAGCGATCATGATAAACAATCCACTTGCATTGTTCTTGGGTGTATCCTGCCGGCAGGGGCAGCGTGGCTCCATTCAACAATGTTCCGGTAAGAATGGCAACAGTATTCGCCAAGGCTCCCGCCGCCATTTTAGCTGAAGAAATGGCTTTATCAGCAATATCTTCCGTTCCGATCTGACAATTGGCTGCCCGTACTTCGGGGTAGCCTAATATTACGTATTTATTTGTATCTGCAGTCGTGAATTCTACCCGTATTTTAAAGTACCGGAACATTTTCAATGACCCTACCCAGAATAGATAATTCACCGTTGAACTGCGACTAAGCGTTTCATAATCCGTCCAGGATAAATTATCCGTCGAATAGCGCGCCTTAACGGTAATTGTCACCGCCGGATCAGCCGCTAATGGCTGCGCCCAGAATTCAGCCTGCAGGTTGCTGCTGACTCCATAATCGATGCCGGCACTTTCCCAATACCCCGAAGCGATTACCGGAACATCCCATTTTTGCCCACCAGCATCGAAGGCAAGGCCGTCATCCCAATGGCGCTGCGTATCCAGACTGATCGAAGGAAAATCATTCACCGAAACAGTGACATTTGATTTTACGCCAATTGTTAAATCGGTTTTACTCAGCGCCTTCTTCCAGGTTTGCTCACCGCCGATAATGCTTTTAACGAAACGCATTGCCTGGGACATATCCCCCCAGGTTGTATCTTCAAACTTATCAGCAGTAATGGTGCCGCCGCGCAGCATATCGGCAGTAATGGTATTCGCCGCTATGTGAGAAGAGTTAATCGCTCCTGCCGCTATCTTGTCAGCCTTAATTGCCCCTGCCTTAATATTGGCTGTGTCAATTCCACCGGCAATGATTTTGTCACCGGTAATCGTGCCACCTACCAGCTTGTCACCGGTAATGGTACCGGCAGCGATTTTGTCGCCTGTCACCTGTCCGGCACTGATGTGTCCCGCATTGATGGTATTGGCTGCTACTTTGTCACTGGTGACACTGTTGGCTGCTAACTTATCCCCGGTGATTTGACTGGCGATAATATGACTGCCTGTAATGGTGTTAGCCGCGATTTTATCACTTGTCACCGCATTCACCGCAATTTTATCACCCGTAATCTGCCCGGCAATAATATGGGCACCGGTAATGGTATTGGCTGCCACCTTATCACCGGTCACGCTGTTGACTGCCAGTT
>Ga0310040_1001361_pt1 | contig 18118 bp, 17 predicted proteins | sample EPASupsiteHSE623_FD_200237 | JGI IMG/M metagenome (GOLD analysis project Ga0310040, IMG submission 200237) | Bioremediated contaminated groundwater from EPA Superfund site, New Mexico - Sample HSE6-23 (v2) (version 2) | ecosystem: Environmental > Aquatic > Deep subsurface > Groundwater >... | reverse complement strand
TCCTCGGCACTCAAATCGCCGGAAGGCAAATTTGCCAGAGCCAGGCCAAGAGCGCTATCGTTCAATGAACTGGTGTTATCCTCGACTACAATCAACAGATCCTGATCACTTGCGTTTGCCACATAAAAGAGTGCTGCAAACAGCAAGCACAAGACGGCCAATATTGTGCGCTTCATTTTCACCAACCTCCAAAATTGCGCTTTTTCTCCATTTGGAAATGAAATTGTCCGCTCAGAGCTGCTTTGCGAGATTTTTCCATAGCCCTAATATCGCCTCGGCTGCAGGACCGCCCACCTCAACTATCGGTTTTGCCTGAACCATTGCATCGACAACACTCGGGTCGAAGGGCAGCTTGCCGGCTATTTCTACGCCTCGCACCCGGCAGAGGTCCTCGATCTGCCGCGCGGCTACAAGGTTAAGATCATATTTGTTTATGCATACAAGCGTCTTGATGCCAAAATGACCGGCCACATCCAGTATCCTTTCCAGATCATGTTCCCCTGTGACGGTGGGCTCGGTCACCACCAGAGCCAGATCGACGCCAGTCAGGGAGGCAATCACCGGGCAACCGATGCCGGGAGAGCCGTCAATCAGCACAAGATCCCGTTTGTGGGATGCCGCCACAGTGCGAGCCATCTCTCGGACCATGGCCACCAGTTTGCCCGATGCCTCCTCGCCGGGGAATAGTTCGGCATGAACCAGAGGGCCAAACCTGGTATCGGAGATGTACGCATACCCGGAGGGCCTATCAATCATGGCTACGGCCTCTGAGGGGCAAACCAACTTGCAGACCCAGCAGCCCTCACAGAGTGCAGGGTCGATCTGAAAGTCATGCACAGCCCCAAAGCGGCAGTGATCCAGGCAAGAGCCGCACTTGGTGCATTTTGATTCATCAATGGAAGCCTTTTTCATGCCGAAAAATTCGCGCCGCTCCCGGATAGTAGGCAGGAGGATAAGGTGCAGATCGGGAGCATCCACATCGCAGTCGGCAGTCACCACCCGTTGCTTGGCCAGCGCCGCCAGTGATGCCACCAAAGATGTTTTGCCTGTGCCGCCTTTGCCGCTCACTATCGCGATCTGTTTCATGAGACCATCTCCCCGATCTTCTCGGCCAGAGCTGCAAACCGTTCTTTCCATTCTGGCATCTGCTCCACGAAGATGATACCCCGCGAGTAGATCTCTGCGATCTCCCGGCTCATGGGAATTTCCAGGAGGAGAGGTATCATTCTCGTCTCCAGGTACCTGTAAACCTCTCGATCACCAATGCCGCTTTTATTGACCAGAACTCCTCGTGGAATATTCATCTTCTCCAGAACCTTGATAGCCAGGTCCAGATCGTAGAGACCGAAGGGCGTAGGCTCGGTTACCAGGAGGCAGAAGTCCGTCCCGCGCACAGCCTCAACCATCGAGCAGGAGGTTCCGGGCGGGCAGTCAACGATCACCAAATCACCTTTGGCGAAGTCCTTCACGCTGTGGATTAGCGGAGTGGACCTGGCTTCCCCAAGTTTCAGTTCTCCCCAGACGATCTCCAGGCTGCCCTCTCTCGCCCGAAAGATCTCGCCCACCGACCGGCTGCCCTCGGAGATCGCTTTCTCCGGACAGGCCAAGCTACAACCACCGCAGCCGTGACATAGCTCAGGAAATATCAAAACGGTTTGGGGAAGCACAGCCAATGCATGGTATGCACAGATCTCAGAACAGGTGCCGCAGTGCGTGCACTTCGTCTCATCGATAACAGGAATGGATACAATGCACTCGATTCTCTCCAATAGATCCTTTTGCGGAAAGAAAAGATGGACATTTGGCTCCTCGACATCGCAGTCTGCGATCACTTTATTTTTGCCTGCCAAAGATGCGGCGAGGCTCGTGGCTACCAGAGTCTTGCCCGTGCCGCCCTTACCGCTAGCAATGGATATTTTCAAACTCACTCATCTCCCTTCATAATGGCCCGGGCAAATGAAGGAGCCGGACAACAAATCAAATTCGAACTGACCAATTACAAATCCAATAGCAAACAGGACTTGGGTCATGCCTGAGACGGATGCTTTTCAATTTATTCTTCTTATGGATTCTTATGGATTTCACGTATTCTTCCAGGCTGCGGAACTGCATCTTTCAGATAGCTCATCTCCGGGTGCAGGCTGACGAAAAGCTCAACGCCGGCGGCCAGTTCGGCTTTATTTCGTCAAGACCATCTGGTCGCACGCATGCTCCGGCCACAGTGCCGGAAATTAACATAGCCTGCAGCTCTATCCATCCGATAATTCACCAGCCACAGTCCCATGCAGTCGCCCATGCAATCACCTAATAGCATCTGCTTCGCCTTTTTTTGGATATTTAATAAGTGTCAAGCATTAGTAACTTATGGGAGAATATATTTAAATATTTCTGCTTAACAACATTGAAATACGACTATAGCATAACCAATGTTATGTGTCCCTGCAGAGGAAGAAAAAAAGGTCGGCGCTGGATATCGGAAGTTCCTCTAGTCCGATGTTTTATGGCGGAAGGCGCAAGCGATATTGATGCGATCTCCATGACAATGGAGGAGCTGGAGGCAGTGCGGCTGGTAGACCTCCTCGATCTGGACCAGGAGGAAGCAGCGTTTTATATGGGCGTTTGCCGCAAGGCTTTCTGGAACGACCTGATGAACGCCAGGAAAAAAATAACAGCAGCCCTGGTCTATGGGACCGGCCTTCGGATTGAAGGAGGCAGCTTCATTCTGCGCGGTGGTGAGGGGACAGATGACATGGCAAACCTGGCTCGTCGCCAGGAGATGGAATTGATGGAGAGAGAATTTGCCCTTTTGCGTTCCCGTCTGGAGCACCTTGGCTTGAGAATGGAAGCGCTCAAAGGCATGCAAAAGACTGATTCACAGCCAAATGATAATTCAAGAAAGATGGAATGACATCAATTTTTAGGCATAAACGCCGCATATTTTTCAAATAAAAGCATGATAATGATAAAAGCAATGGTGAAAACCGCGACGATTCGGGCCATAAAGCTCTATTGACCAAAAGATTTAACTAATTATTCGTATATGCTCTTAAATTGAGCCTCATGCAGGCTATGCCAGACAGGTTAGTGTGAGCGACACGAAACGAAGACTGTGAAGAAGCCGACACAATGGCATTGAAGCGCAATTTACCTCCCGTGAGACGTTGTGTTCGGCTAACCCTCCTAATAAAATCGCAGCTATTTTTGCATATTAAGTAGAAAATATATAATACTATTTATATTATGATGTGGCTGCAAAGAGTTTAGCACGGCATTAGCTAATAGAGACAATTTTTCAAAAAAGAGAAAAAGGTTGTAGGTCGCTGGACCTACACTGCGGGCATGACCAGGGATCTCTCGCCTGCAGCGCGGAACTCGCGGGCGCCACCCTTGCCGAAGCAAGCGCGGACATCTGCCCAATCGAATACCATGCCGGGGTTGGCGAAGGTGACCTTGATCAAGGGGTTGCATGCGAAGGCATCCATGCGGCCAGCATGTGCAGCGCTGGAGATGCCTGCGTACTCGCCCTGGTGACCTACGTTCATGGCGTAGTTCGGGTAGTTTGCGCCCCTCAGCTCGACGGGGTTGCCCTCGTCTGACTGGTAGGAGAATACGTTGGTTGGACCGCATTGATCCTGCAAGTCGTAGCCGAAGAAGCCCAAGCGTCCCCAGGATTCCTTGTGCAGGAGCATGCTCAGGTACCAGCCGGCGAGACCGACCTGGCTGTGGCCGGAGGCGATGGCTGAGGTGATACCGGATGCGGCTGCGAGGACGGATGCCCTCTGGGATCCACCGAAGTGATCCTCGAGCAGAGTCGGGAATGCCTCGTACTGCTCAACACCGTAAGCGTTGACCTCGGTTGCCAGTTCCTTGGCGATATCCAGGGTCTTGGGTGCCTTGGCGAATCCACCGAACTTGTCTGCGGCGAAGTCGACACCGTAGTAGCAGAAGTCGTCCAGGACATCGTTGGTGTATGCAGCAGTGGCGTACTGTGTGAATCCGACACCGCCGGACATGTAGCTTCCCAGCCAGATCTGATCGTAGAGTGCAGCGCCTGCAGCGACTACGTTCAGGGATACCTTCACTGGGTCAGCAGCGGCGACCCTGGAGGTCTGGACCATATCGGCCAGGAATCCGAAGGACAATCCGCCGGGGTTGTTGGGTCCGCGAGCGCGCCTTGCGGGCAGCATCTCGGACATCTGCAAAACTGCAGCGTGCTTTGCGGCGTAGGCCAGGTCAGCCACAGCGGCCTCACCGGCGCACATGTTGTAGGCATCGATGAAGGTCATGCACAGCTGCATGGCGCTCCACCTGGATGTGGTGCCGCCGTCGCAGGATCTGACGACGATGGTTGGGACGTGGATTGCCTGCCAGGTAGTCTTGCCCATAGCGGCCTTGATGGACTCGGCCTGCTCGGCTGGGAATACCTTGTTGATGTCGATCAAGTACTGGTCGTCAATCTCATCGGCCAGATTGTCGTCGCCCGTGAATACACGAACGTTGCAGTCATCTACGAGGCCGGGGTGAGTCTCGACCATGTGCTCCTGAACCACGGCTGCGCCGGGCATGGCATGGTTGAGGATCTCGAGGTAGTTGTTGATGGTCTCGGGTGTGACTTCCTTGCCGAGCCTCTTTTGCAGAACCTCGTGGGCCATGTCCAGACCTACTACGATGGTCCTTCTGACATCATCCCACATCTGCTGAATGGCTGGGTTGTTGACAAAGTGCAGATCGTCGCCCTCTACTACATACTCAGTTCCGGAGAGCTTGTAGGGTACGAGTTGCCTCTGTCCGAGGGGAATGCCGCCGGCGTGGACATACGGGTTGTAGCCGGTCATGCCGCGCTTGCCCTCGACCTTCTTGGCGTACTCCATGAACTCTCTCTTACGAGCGTTCTGCTCAGGGCCTAGTCTCTTGTACTCTACTTTCTGGCCTGCAAGGTCGAAATCCTTTCCGAACTTCTTGTTGAGAGCCTTTATGAATAGCTTCTTGGTGTGCTTAACTGCCATTTGAATCACCCCACCTTTACTCTGGCCTGAATCCCCATTTGCTGCGCAGCTCCCACATGTGGTGCAGAGCATCTACAGCCTCGTCGTATTTCCTGGCGCCAACCTTTCCGCACATGGGTACGCCGTCCACCCTGAAGATGGTGGTTCTCTTCTTGGCCTCGGCCTCGGTCATGGGCTTGCCCAGGTTGATCTTCCTATCCAATGGAATACCGACCTGATCCTTGGTTGCGTAGACGTTTCCGTCCTTGCCCATCTCTGTTCTGGACAGCATATCGAACTGCATGCCGTTCTCTTCCAGCCTCAAGGAGTGGCCGTGCACGGTGCAGCCCCTCATGGAACAGAGGGCGACATCGGTCATTTCGCTGTCGTACTGCTTCTTGGTGTAGGCTTCGATATCCCTCTCCCTGGCCTCGATGATCTGTCTGCCGGACAGGGTGCCTGGGTCGCAGCCCTTACAGTTGATGGCTCCCCAATAGGATCTCCAGTATGGGATGGATGGTGCAAAGTACATGGAGTCGGTCCACTGGGAGTACCTGACACGGTCACCTGCGGCAGCGCCTGCCGTTGGGGCGACGATCTGTCTTATGGGGCAGTCTGGCTCGCCCATTTCTTTAAGGGGTGGGTGAGTGCTTGAGTAATCGGCACCGGGGGCCCTGTGGCCCATGATCGCTACGACGTCCGCCTCGGGGATATCTCTGAGCTTCTCGAGGTTGCCGGACATGTGCTTCCGCCTGTTGATGCCAACAGTGGTGCTTCCGGGATAAAATTGTGGTGTGTATGCCATATCTATCTCTCCTCATCGTCAATAGTCACTCTTTCTTCAGACAATACAGCCAGTCTATCTCTCTTGGCTTTTGGATCGATTAGCCCCAGAACGCGAGTGTCTTCCACCTTGCCGAATTTGGCATAATCCGTTATGGTAGATCTGGTATGGAAGAACTTGCCGCGCTTGATATGAACGGAGAAGGGCAGCGCTCGCTCACACGCCGCCTTAAGCCCGTCGAAATATTTCTCGCTCTCCAGCTCGAGCCTGATTCGCCCGACTTTTACGCAAAGCTCAAAGGCCTGCCCACCAACCTCGATGAGAAGATCTCGATTCTCTTCGATGGGGGTACCCCTTCCGGGGCCGTAGGGCACGTTTCTAGGAAGATTGGGGCCTTGGATCATTATCCTGATGATGCCCCCATTCTCATAGACCGCATTCAGTAGCTTCTGAGCCGTAGCTGGCATGAGAAACCTGTTCGGGACTATTTCTACCTCTATCGATTCCGTGTCTGATTCTGTGACCATTTCTTCCGCCTATCTTACACAGCCTCCGCAACCGATACGATCGGCTCACGGAATTCCTTGATCTCACCGTATATGGCACCGACCAGTCCAGATGTCATCTCAGGTGTGAACATCTGAGTACCGGCATCCAGTGCTACTGCTGCAGCCACGCAGGGTATGGCAAATCCTCTGGAGTGCCTGGTTACCACGTGGTTGCCGTTGAATACACCGGGGCCGCCGCCGCCGTAGATGGAGTGGCTGAAGAATGAGAATCCGACAGCAGTACCCATGACTCTGCCGAAGTCGCATCCTGGCAATGCGGTCTCTTTCTCAATGATATCGTTGAAGTACAGCAGTGTCGAGGACACAGCCTGGGCGCCCCTCAGGGAGCCGCAGTTGACCATGGTGGCTGCCAATACGCCTGCAGCGCAGTAGGCGTTCCACTTGGAGACATCGTTGGCCTCGTACAGTACATATCCAGAGGGCAGCTTCTTGCCGGCCTTGATGACCTTGTCCTCAAGAGCTGCGGCGACTGTGCTCTGAACGACTGTGCCGATGGTTCCGGTCTTGCCGTTAGCCTTGACGCAGTTATAGACCATGTTGTTTGCGTTCAGGCCCTGGTATGCCATGCCCAGGAGCTGGTGGCGCTCAAATATGCCGAAGGCGTTGCCCATCTCGAACTCGCCGATCTGCTCGTAAATAGAAGCGAGAGCTGCGGCGTTCATGGCGTTCCTCTTGGTGATAGCGGCGAGGTGGTTGGCCATGACGTTCCTGAGGGCGAAGCCCAGACCTTCATCGTTCTGGGGGATGTTAAGAACAGATGCGACGTTTCCGCCGGACATGCCTACAGTCTGCGGATACTCGCCCCAAACGGAGGCGTGGACCATGGGGGCCTCAACTATGCCGACCTTGAACTGCTGGACAAGTGCCTCAGTTGTGGCTGCGGCAGCGCCAGTCAAACCGACCACGAACTCAGAGGCGGCGTTGACCCTGGCAGTTGGGATCTGGACAAGCAGCTGCTTGCCGCCAGCGAGCACCTTAACATTGGTATCGTCGCCTGGGGCAACCTGCAACAGTGCCTTAATCTTATCAGCAAGGGCACCAGCGTTGGCAACAACATCGTAGTTGAGCTCGCGTCCCTTGATCTGTCTGCGGCCTCCGGCGACCTTTCCAGTCTTCAGTGCGCCTTCGATGCCAGCCAGATTGACTGCTACTGTTCGCTTTGTGAGAGAAATGAGCCTCTGCATAGCCGCGTTCTTAAGAGGGCTGACGGCGCTCAGGTCGACGTCGCTCTTCAAAAGAACTCCGCGGTCGCTATATAGGTCTATCTTGTCAGACACGTTCGTTATCCTCCTTTACCTTTTTAGCAGCAAAAACTGTAGCGACGGACTGATGCCGAAGCGATGACATGGCCGCCTAAACCTAAAAGGTACCATATCCGGCATCTCCACAATTCGTTACAATCTCCCGCCGCGTTCTCTAATGCGTCATAGCTACTTAAACTTTTTGCGTGACATTATTATTACTGTAATTATTATAAGAATCTGTTGACCTTATGACTAAATAATAATGAAAATTTTTAAAATACATTATATTCTTATGAAAATCTATAATAGCGCAACTCAATCAAGGTGTAATCCTCGATCTACTCACGGCATTGGGGGCAAGGGCTGGCAATCAATGGTCAACGCGATGGTTGGTAGCGATCTTTAAAATATGGCTATTTTATTACGTCATACTAATAATTAAATGTATCATCCTAAAGAATTTGCAAAAAGTATTTATTTTATCCTGTGGTTATATCCGTATTTCCAAAGAGACGAATAGCCCTTCACGAGCGGCTTTTTGGAAAAAACACCGTGAATTGAACAATCGTAATTTATCGAATAATCATGTTGATTGGCGCATTCATGGGGAACAAATGGCGGCGAAATAGTAAATAAATTTAAAATATATCGCCATGAACTCTCACCCCCTTCGGCTGTTTTAACGAAAAACTTAAATCAACTGCCGTTTGTGACTTCGTTGAATGCATCTTATCATAGCAGAGAAGCACGATGCCGCCAAGAGGATTGCTCAGATCCTGGCCAAGACCAAGCCCCAGACCCAGCGTGTGGCAGGCGTCGACGCCTTCCGTTTTGACGATAAGGTCGTCATGGGCCTCTCCGGTCATATCGTAGGAGTTGACTATCCCGCGGATTACAACAACTGGCAAAAAGTGGACTGCAAAGATCTGATCCGCGCCGAGATCGTAGTTCGCCCGCTCCAGGAAAAGATAATCTCAGCTTTGAAGACGCTCGGAAAGGAAGCCGATCAGATCACGATCGCCACGGATTACGATCGCGAGGGAGAACTCATAGGCGTGGAGGCCCTCAAGATCGCCAAAGAGGCTAATCCCAAGCTGTTGACCGATCGCGTCAGGTATAGCGCCATTGTGAAGGATGAGATCATAAATGCGTTCCGGAATGCCGGAAAAGTGGACTTCGACCTGGCCGCTTCAGGCGAAGCCAGGCAGATTATCGATCTCGTCTGGGGAGCGGCCCTGACCAGATATATATCTCTCACCTCGGGAAGGCTCGGAAAGGAGTTCCTCTCCGTGGGCCGGGTGCAGTCGCCCACTTTAGCCCTCATCGTGGACCGGGAGCGAGAGATCCAGGCATTCGTGCCCCAGGCTTATTGGGAGATCTTTGCCGATCTTGAAAAAGAGCTGCGCGTGCAGCATGCCGAGGGTCGAATCTGGGAAAAGAAGAATGTAGACGAGATCATTTCCCGTCTGGGACCGGAGGGCATCGTCAGATCCATTGAGACCAAGCCGCGGATCGATAAGCCTCCTGCGCCCTTTGACACCACCAGCTTCATCTCCGCTGCCAGCGGCATCGGCTTTTCTGCAGCCAATTCCATGCGCATCGCCGAATGGCTTTACACCAACGGTTTCATCTCTTACCCCAGAACGGACAACACCGTTTATCCGCCGTCCATTGACCTGCGAGCCCTGACAATCCTCTTCACCAAGGGCGCTTTTGCCGAAGAGGCCAAGAAATTATTGCAGGGGAAGATGGTTCCCACGCGCGGCAAGCGATCCACCACCGACCATCCGCCTATCTATCCGACGGTTCCTGTGGAGAAGAGCGATCTGAAGGACGACCAGTGGAAGATCTACGAGCTTGTGGTGCGCCGCTTCTTTGCCACACTGGCCGAGCAATGCGTCTGGGACGCCACCAGCATCAAAGTGGACATCGGACCCGAGCCCTTCCGGGCCAGCGGGGCGCGCCTGATCGAGGCGGGATGGAGATACTACTATCCCTACAGCAAGGCCGAGGAGCACCTGTTGCCGGAACTGAAGAAGGGCGAACACCTGAAGGTCCTGGGACACGCCGTGGAGGCAAAGGAGACGCAGCCTCCGGCACGCTTTGGCCAGGGCAAGCTCATCAAGATCATGGACGAGCTGGGCCTGGGAACCAAGTCCACCAGGCACGACATCATCAGCAAGCTCTATGCTCGCGCCTATGTGCAGGGCAATCCCATGCGTCCCACCAATACCGCTTATGCCGTGGTGGACACGCTGCAAAAGTATGCACCCACCATCACCAAGCCGGAGATGACCCAGACCCTGGAGCAGGACATGAACAGGATCTCGGAGCGCCAGATCAAGGAGGACGAGGTCATCGAGGAGTCGAGGGTCATGCTCACCTCGGTCTTTGACGAGCTTACCCAGAATCAGGAAGGCATCGGCCAATCTCTCAAAGACGGCCTGCGCACGGACAAAATCGTGGGCACCTGCGAGAAATGCGGCTCGGAGCTGATCATCCGGCGCGGCCACCGGGGCTCGCGCTTCATCGGCTGCTCAGGCTACCCCAACTGCCGGTTCACCCTGCCCCTCCCCAGGAGCGGTGCGGTGATTGTGACGGAGAAGATGTGCGAGAAGCACGGCATGAACCACATCCGCATCATCAACAAGGGCAAGAGGCCCTGGGACCTGGGCTGCCCGCACTGCAACTTCCTGGAGTGGCAGGCCAGGAAAGCTCAGATGAAGGACGAGCCGAAGAAGCCAGAAGTCAAGGCAGCGGTAGTAAAGGCTGCGCCCAAAGCCAATAAAGCAAAGCCGCGCGCGAAAGCCGGCGGCAAACCCAAGGGTGCGGCACTACAGGATGTGCCGGGCATCGGTCCCAAGACGCTGGAGAAACTGACCGCGGCGGGAATTAAGACTGCGCAGGACCTGGCCAGGGCAGAGGTCAACTTGCTGGCAGAAAAGACCGGCATAAGCTCAAAGAAGATATTGGCCTGGCAGGGCGCAGCCAAAGCCTGAAGCCTCCGCATATTTTTTTTCTTAAAATCGGATTTCAGGAATTCGATATTTTTGGGACATGCATAACTAACAATCATTAAGAACGTAACAATCAATAAGAATCAGATTTTTCGAACCCGAATTGAAGCATCCGATATTAAAAAGCGGCATTTGAAGACAGTATTTTGAAAAGCAATATTCAGGACCGCGAGAGCGAATATGCCGTTCCGAAATTAATCCCGGCCCATTTTTCCGGCATGGGCCTGGCCGGATTTGAACCGGCGACCACTCGGTTATGAGCCGAGCGCTCTAACCGGACTGAGCTACAGGCCCTGAAAAGAATGCGCCGCCAACAGGGCTCGAACCTGTGACATTCTGGTTACTGCTTCTATAGAGCAATTAACAGCCAGACACTCTACCAACTGAGTTATGGCGGCTCGACTCCCACCCTAGATGCACAATGATTTAAGCCTTTTGATTAGAAGGTAGTATTCATGCGCGTCCTGAAGAAGAATTTGCGCGGCGATGAGGGCGAGATAGCCCTGCTTCCGGAGTCCCTCGACGACCTATGGCATCTACAGCATCTGGTTGAGAGAGGAGACCTGGTTTTTGCCCTGACGCACAGGAAGGTGCCGACCATTGCAGACAAGGCGCGGCCCGAGAAGATGGAGCGAAAGACGGTGCGGCTGGGAGTCAAGATCGAAGATGTCGAATTTCACATGTACTCCAACTGGCTGCGACTGCACGGCGTGATCAAGTCCGGCCTGGACGTGGGCTCCTACCACACCCTGAATATCGAAGTCGGCACGGATCTTTCCATCCTCAAATATCACTGGCGACCGGACCTGCTGCAGCGAATTGACGACGCGGTAGCCGAGTCCAACCGCCCGCGCGTCGTCCTGGCGCTGGTGGAGGAGGGCGAGGCCACCATCGGCGTTCTGCGCCAGTTCGGGGTGCAGATGGCCGCGGAACTGCGCGCCAGCAGCGGCAAGGGCGACGGCGAGGACCATCGCGCAATATTCTTCCAGGAGGTTGCGCGGGCTATGGAGCAGGCGGCGGGGGAGAATGCCATGATTATCCTGGCGGGCCCCGGCTTTGCCAAAGAGGATCTGAAGAAAGTAATCGATTACAGCTATCCGGAGCTGGCGAAGCGCATCACCATGGACGATGCCACCTCCATCGGCAGATCGGGATTTCAGGAGGTTCTGCGGCGCGGGGCCGTCAAGACGGTCCTGGAGTCCAGCCGTATCGCGCAGGAGGCAAAGCTGATCGAGGACCTCTTCCGGGAGATCGCCACGGACGGGAAGGCGGCCTATGGCTTTAAAGAAGTGCAGACCGCGGTGAACTACGGCGCGGTGGAGCATCTGCTGGTACTGGATGAGCTGGCGCGGCGGGGGAGAGTGGATGAGATCATGCGCAATGTCACTGATGCGCGGGGGAAAGTCGTGATCTTCAGCTCCGAGTTCGAGCCCGGCGAGCGGCTGGCATCCCTGGGAGGCGTGGCGGCGCTGCTCAGGTTCAAGATCGCGCACAACCCATAGACTATTTTTCAGCATTTTTTGCCAATAGACTATTATCAGGCCATAGTCAGACCATATCATCTGATCAAGGCCCGACACATGCCAGAGCATCGACGAGAGAAGGGATCAATATGACCAAGTGCGACAAATGCCACAGCCGCTCGATCATCCACCAGAGGTACTCGGGCATGCGCCTGTGCACCACTCACTTCCAGGAGGATGTGCGCCGCAAGGTTCGCGAGGACCTTCGCAAGACCGGGCTCTTTGGTCGCGGTGCGTGCGTGGCGATTGGCCTGGACGGAGGCCTGGACGGAGGATGGGGGAGTGCAGTCCTTCTGCAGATAATGCAAGACATCTTCTCCCGGCGCAGGGACATCGACCTCGTGGCGATCACCGTTGTTGAAGGCGAGGCTGGCACCCCGCACCGCGATCAAGCTTTCGATCAGGCCCGGCAGCTCGCAAAACGGCTGAATGTGCACCATATCGTCGCGCCCCTGGATTATGCCGAAATACCTGGCGAAGCGCCCGGCTGTCGCGACCTGGCCGACCGGAAGATGAACCGTCTCGTGGACGAAGCGCGCGCACAGGGAGCAAGCATTATTGCCACCGGGCACAGCCTGGACAGTGTCGCCGGAGAGGTCTTCTTGAAGTTCCTGCAAGGAGACGTGGACGGGCTTTTCCGGCGGCAAGACCCTAGGGGCCAGCTTCACCACATCAGGCCGCTGCAACGCATTCCTGAGCGGGAGATGCGGCTGTATGCCCTCCAGTGCGATCTACTGCCGACCAATAGCAAAGGCCATGACCGCTCCAGCCGGGACGATCTGCGCCAACAGGTCAGACGGCACCTCGGCGGCTTTGATTCGCGACACCCCGGCACGAATTACTCACTACTGCGCAGCCTGGAGCGCATACATCTCTTGAGAGGTGTTAATGCATCAGGGGCAAAGCCTTTAAGTGATGATAGAAAATAAATCAGGGGAAAGCGCCTCGGTAGCTCAGCTGGTCCAGAGCGATTGACTTGTAATCAATAGGTCGCGTGTTCGAATCACGCTCGGGGCTTAAAAAAGATATGAGAAGATTGCGGGATTTATCCAGGATCATTCTTTTTTAATGAACGGCACCTATCGCTAAAATATTTTATTTAATTTATATTTTACAGAGGAAGAAAGCCCGAGAATAATATAAAAATTTTATAAACCAATGATTTTTATAGCATACGATGATTATTAAGAGTTTATATCATCTTCGTATATTTTGAGAGTAAGTTTGATATTAATAACCGGCTAAATGAAATCCGCAATAGTATGAAAAGCCGGGCACTACATCGCATCAACCAGGCTGAAATGATGCAAGAAAAGCAGGCTGGGGGCCCTACGATTGCAAATAGCCTCAAATGAAATCGAGGTGGAGAGGGCTGAATTGTGGTTCAGGATCTCTTCGCCCTCTTAACATCAAGCCTGGTTTTGCACCGAGGACATGCCTTTGGTCTGCTCACGCGCGTCTCCCATGCGTAGTTACACTTGGGGCATTTCATCTGTTTCATATTAATACAGTTGTAATAAGAGTATTAATAACTTTCCATTGATATGAATATACGGGTATTTCTCCCAAGCACAAAGCCTATAATTTAATAGATGCGGTAAATACGAATTTATGAACGAGATTTTGGAGATCCTTTCTGAAGACGCCAAGGCAACTCCTTCTGAGATCGCGGCACTGCTGGGCAGGTCCGAGGCCGATGTGGCCAGAGAGATTTCAGAGCTCGAGGAGGCAGGGGTCATAAAAAAGTATGTCACCCTGATCAACTGGGAGAAGCTGGACAACAGCTTCGTCTTCGCCGTTCTGGAGCTAAAAGTGGCATTGCAGCGAAAGACCGGGTATGATGCCGTGGCAGAGAGGATTGCCAGATTCTCAGAGGTCGACTCGGTGCGACTCATCTCCGGCGACCACGATCTTTCCGTGACCGTGCGCGGCAAGTCCATGAAGGAGATCGCCTACTTTGTGGCGGAGAAGATTGCACCCCTTGACGGCGTCCAGTCGACCTGCACCCACTTTATCCTGAAGAACTACAAAGAGCACGGAGTAATCCTGACCGACAAGCCCAAGCCCCAAAGATTGGTGGTAACCCCATGAGACAGAAACTCAAGAACCTTCCCGCCTGGAACGCCGGCTCCCATCTGAATCAGGTGGTGAAGGCCATGCCGCCTTCCGGGATTCGCAAATTCTTCGATCTGGTGAGCGAGATGGACGGAGCCATATCCTTGGGAGTGGGCGAGCCGGACTTCGTCACGCCCTGGCATGTGCGCGAGGCTTGCATCTTCTCATTGGAGTCGGGCAACACTCACTACACATCCAATAAGGGAATGCCTGAGTTGAGGGAAGCGATCTGCGATCAGGTCAAGAAAGATCTGGGGCTGGACTATGATCCCGTCGAGCAGATCCTGATAACGACCGGCGTCAGTGAGGCGGTGGATCTCGCCTTCCGGGCCACCCTCAATCCCGGCGAGGAGGCCATCGTCCCCGAGCCCTGCTACGTGGCCTATGCCCCGGATATCGCCCTGGCCGGCGGAGTGGCAAGGCCGGTTCCCACGCGACTGCAAGACGAGTTCAGATTGCAGCCTGAGGAGATCGCCAAGGCTCTGACGGACGAGACCCAGGCGGTGCTGCTCAGCTACCCGAACAACCCCACGGGAGCCATCATGACCCGCGCCGATCTGGAAGACCTGGCGGACGTGGTGGTGGAGAACGACCTGCTGGTCATCTCCGATGAGGTCTATGGCAAACTCAGCTACTCGGGAAGCCACGCCAGCTTTGCCCAGCTGGAGGGGATGCAGGACAGGACGTTGATCCTGAACGGCCTGTCCAAGTCTCATGCCATGACCGGCTGGCGCATCGGCTATGCCCTCGGCGACCCTGCACTGGTGGGGGCCATGACCAAGATTCACCAGTACACCATGCTCTGCGCGCCTACCATGGCCCAGGTGGCGGCCCTGGAGGCTATGGAGAAGGGCGACCAGGAGATGCTGCACATGAGGCATGAGTACGACCTGCGCCGCAGGCTGTTTGTCTCGGGCCTAAACCGCATCGGCCTGGACTGCTTCGAGCCGAGGGGCGCGTTTTATGCCTTCCCGTCCGTCCAGTCCACCGGCCTCTCCTCGGAAGAGTTCGCCGAGAGGCTGCTGCGGGAGCAGAAGGTGGCCGTGGTGCCCGGCAACGTATTCGGGCAGAGCGGCGAGGGATTCCTGCGCTGCAGCTATGCCACCTCGCGTGAGGAGCTGATCGAGGCACTGGATCGCATGGAGATATTCCTGGCCAGCCTCTAGGTCCAACGATCAGGAAAACGGATCAAAACAGATCAGGAAAAATGCTGAAAGCCAATTTAAAATCGGAGCAGACGGACCGGCTGGTCAGGGGCCTGGCGGCCCTGGGGCTCTCCCCCAACGGCTGGACGCTCCTCTCGCTCGTTCCGGCTCTGGCCGGCCTCTACGCCCTGGCGACCAGCCATCTGATCGCCGGGCTGGTTCTCTTCATCATCTCCGGCTTCATCGATATGGTGGACGGGGCGGTGGCGCGCGTGACGGGTCAGGCCACGGTACGGGGGGCCTTCATCGACGGTGTGGTGGACAGGTACGTGGAGATCATGCTCTACCTGGGGCTGATGATCTATCTCGGGCCGGGGGAGTTTCTGGGGCTTGCAAGAGACATCTGGTTTGTGCTGCTCGTCTTCGGGGCGCTCATGACGACCTTCACCAGGGCTTATGCCGATCACCGAGGAGTGGTGAAAGACCCGGCGGAGCAGAAGAAGATGGGTGGGCTCCTGGAAAGAGGCGAGCGGCTGATCTTGCTTTATGCGGGAATGGCGGCAGGCGTCATTAATTCGGAATGGCTGATGGCGGCGGTGGCGATTGTGGCGGTGCTGGCCAACGTCACGGCGGTGCAGAGGATACTGTTTGCGGTGAGAACCAAGAAAGCTTGAATTGGGTCGTAATTAGGTCGTATCAATACGAAATGACTTTCAATCCAGGGATGCGTCGGAAATGGCCGTCTCTTGACACAATCGCAGCCCCATTGGCTATAGTTATGGCTGCGATCAACTCATCGAAGTCGTTTATCGATTCTCCTCGAGATTTAAGCTCGGCAGAGAGCCCAGCAAACCACTCATTAGTGTCATCGTTTATCGGAAGGACGACGAAGGCATCCAATAGCTTTTTGACCTTCTCCAGGTCCTCGTTTGACTTTGTGGGAAGATACGCGCCTTTGTATAACTCTAATGCGTTGATCTGAGTAGTGTATATCGTCTCTTCTGCATCCTCTAATTCCACGATCTTTCTAAGAGCGGCCTCCTTTCGGTGCAAGGCATCGATCAGGATGGTAGTATCAAACACCAGCATCAGATATCAACTTCTCGCATTTTTGATTGGCGCATTTCCTTAGATGCCGCCTCGATCCGATCTGCCAGAGAGTCGTCCTGGCCGATCTCATCCAGCACTTCGGAGAGCTTTCGCTTGATCGGGAAATTCTGCAAGATAACCTCGGAAAAGCTCTGGTTCTCGACCTTCCGGCTCTTCAGTCGGTTATATGCCTCTTCTGTTATGGTTATGGTCTTGGTGGACATGATAAACATACGTGCATGTACTTGTATTAGTAATTGCTCCCGGCCCATGCTAGCTCGATACTTTTATCATTTCTGCCGTCAGGGCTAAGGCCTGAGATGTCACCGGAGATGCGGCCCTTCAAGAACAGAAATTTGTCTTCCAATTCTATTTAATGATTCTCATAATAGCATCGCTGATCGACCAAACAACAATAATTCCTGCGTCTCTTATTCGATCGAAATGAGCATCATTAGTGATTAAAACGGCTCCAGTATGCAAACACGCAGCCGCATGAACTATATCGGCGCTTGAACGCGGCAGAAAATAGGGCTTGCATTTTAAGATATCCTCCTCAGACTGCTCAATCATGATGACTTTGCGCTTGAGAACATTGAAAAACTCACGTGCATCAAATTTTTGAGAATATCTTTCATACTCAGAGATAAGGATATCATCAGCCACCAGATCCCAGGGACCGTCGATCAGCATCAATAGAAGCTCAGTGCTCTTCGTCTTTCCGCTTTTAACAGCGGCTACAAAAAGATTGGTATCAATCAAGAACTTTGTACTTTTGTCTGGCAAGCTTGTTGGCCTCTTCTTCGATCTCTGCTTCCAGCTGGTCTAAATCCACATTCTTGGCCTTATCGATTATATCCTCAATCATGGCACGCAAATCAACCTTTTTAAGGACGAGGGAATCAGGGCCAAGCTCGTCTACAATAAATTCATCACCAGGGCATATATCCAGCTTGCTGCGAAGCTCTCTGGGAAGAACCACACGACCTTTATCATCAACTTTGGTAAGAGGCATGAACTCACTCTTGTTTCCCATATGTGGGATCGGATCATATTTATGCTTTGCTTTGGTCATGGTTCCAGGCGGCAACAGCTCGATACTTTTATCATTTCTGCCGTCAGGGCTAAGGCCTGAGATGTCACCGGAGATGCGGCCCTTCAAGAACAGCAATCTGTTCTCCAATCACTACTTAGAGAAGCTGCTGCCAGAGAGCCCGGAGTGGCGGGAGACGAGCCCGGCAGAGGCTTTCCAGGCGATCAAGGAGCTATATGAGCGCAAGGCTCGCGTCCGGGAGAATTACAACGAGTACGCAACTGGAAGAGAACTTCATCAGGCCGGCTTTGCGCATCCTGGGGCATCATTCAAGGTAAGGATCGATGTTGCGATGCGCTTAAGATAATTATATTATTACTTAAGGAATAAATCATGAAACTGCCAAAGCTTGACGACACTATGCTGATATGGGGTTTGGGACTCTTTTATTTTTCATCAGTAATGCTTTGGGGAATGTATGGTTGCTACGGCACAATCTAGAATTCCAGTGATGAAGTGAAGGCAGGATATATCCACGAGAAAATATTTAATCTTCAAGCAGATGTATCCTGTGTGACCCTTCAGTGACTCAGATACAATTTAACCTAATGAAC
>Ga0310040_1001360_pt1 | contig 18123 bp, 20 predicted proteins | sample EPASupsiteHSE623_FD_200237 | JGI IMG/M metagenome (GOLD analysis project Ga0310040, IMG submission 200237) | Bioremediated contaminated groundwater from EPA Superfund site, New Mexico - Sample HSE6-23 (v2) (version 2) | ecosystem: Environmental > Aquatic > Deep subsurface > Groundwater >... | reverse complement strand
TACCACCACCACCACCACCACCACCACCACCACTACCACCACCACAAGCGGTGATCCCGATCACCACCAGGGCAAACGCGACGGCACGACCCAAAATATTACTGAAGCACATCATTGATATTGACGCCGGCCGGGATCAGGTCTGGTGCATAGGCCGATCCAAAAAAGTTTCGCATGCGCCCGTTGGAGCGGACGACCAGTCCGTCGCGTTCAATGTTCACAGGAGAACCACGACTGCCCATCAGGTGGGCCTGATCAATTTCGGCTTTGAAGGTCTTGAAATAGCCCCCCAGCAGCGCAGTCAGGTCCGGCAACACCGGCCCGCGCCACGCCACGGCAAAAACCAGCCCCGCAGGCGTCGCATATTCCCGAACGCTTGTCCCATTTTCGAGCTGGACCTCGTGAAGTGTGTAAAGACTGGACCGGGTGCCTGGCGAGACGGCAGACATTCTTGCGCCGGACCCAGGGGTCGAAGATGAAGCAGCCGGAGGCGTTGAAGGTGCTTGCCCAAGAGTGGCCAATACTTCGCCCGCGCTGGCCGCCAGCAACAGACTGAGCAGCAGCACTCGAACCGTATCGAACCAGAAATTCAGGCTAATCATTTGTCATCAGGCTCGGGACGGGGCTGCTGCATCGCGTCTTCAACCGATTTTTTGACCTGGTTTTGCAACTGCTGGCTTTGTTGCTGCGGCGTGGTCCCCGGCGAGGAAGCGCCCGACACCGCCCCCAACTGCTTCTTGGCAAGTACCCCGATCACGGCGACGACGAACAACAAACTTAAAACACCAAAAACCATTCTCATCTCAGATCCCTCACTTGTCCTGCGTTAACCCAAAACCTTGAGGCCTACTCCACTTCCAGGCGCAACTCCCGCTCCGCCACGCGCTGCTTTTCGTCTTGCACCTGCATGGTCAGGCGGTGTTTTCCAGCTGGAATCTGCGCGTTCTCCAGCGAAAAACCATCTTTGGTTACTTTGACAAACTTGGTAATGCGGCTGGCAATGTGAACCTGAGCGCAGCGTACATCATTTTTGTCAGAGCATCATTTCATTTTCTCCGCGGTCACCATTGAAGCATCATAGGCGTCTGAGCAGAATGGGCTACCCCCATTTGCGATGGTGATCATGAGTGCCCCCAATGTGGCAATCCCTGTGCATCATTGAGCGATGAGACAAAGGGCTCGGCTTTGCTGGCGGCCCATGGAATGAAATCGCGCGGACCATCCGTCACCATCCGTGTGCCCTCTCCCCTGCGAATCAGTCCACCACATCAAAATACTGAGCGCTGTCGAAACTGGGCACGAAGGTCAGCAAAGATTAGGGATTTATCCATGAGAAGTATTTTGGTGCGCCCGGAGGGAATCGAACCCCCATCGTCGGTGTAGAAGACCGATGCCTTATCCGTTAGACGACGAGCGCTAGCTGTTTGATTCTACGCGCAGTGGAGACGCCCCACCCCGCAAAACCCATCTCCAAACGTCCTAGTAAATTCCTGCCAAAATTCGTGGGATGAAGCTGAAATATGTCGAAGTTTGAGATGGATAAATAAGAAAAGCCAGCGTTTACGCGATCTTGGAAATCGACGACCAACCTTTGGAAGGCTGTTGCTCTATCCAACTGGACTACGGGCAGTCTTTTACAGCAACGATTTTTTCTTATTATTATTTGGTTCTTCATCAATTTCACTGTGAATTTTTGCTTGCTGCGAGACAATCCAGTGATTCAAAATCACCAGCTTGAACATGAAAGACACTACGCTGTATGAGCAGCTTCTTGGGCTAAAGGCACCTTCGTCGGTCAAGCAAGTTTGGCAGCTAAGATGGTGCGCTTCACAACCAAGCACTCAAAAACTGACCAAGGACCCAATGCCACCTGATCCTGTCGATAAGAAATTTGGCGTGCATCCAGATGTTCTCAAGCTGGGTCTGGTTAGCTTTTTGACTGACCTTAGCTCCGAGATGATTTTCTCGGTGTTCGCGATTTTCTTTACAACGATCGCAGGGGCATCAGCGGCTTTGCTTGGCATGGTCGAGGGATTTGCCGACTTGTCCGCATCCTCATTGAATTACTTCGCTGGCTGGTTGTCAGACCGGACTGGAAAACGCAAAGTCTTCGCTCTGACCGGCTATGGTTTCTCCACGCTGGCCAAGATCATTCTATTGATCACCAGCTCGGTTTTCGGTCTCAGCGTCTTTCGTGTCATCGAGCGGCTGGGCAAGGGTTTCCGGGGGCCGCCGCGTGATGCCTGGCTTTCAGCAGTGGCAGACAAAGACACGCGAGGGTACTCGTTCGGCGTGCACAAGGCGCTCGACAAGTCCGGCGCCGTTCTCGGCCCGCTGGTGGCGTATGGTCTGCTTTCGTGGCTTGGGGACGGGGCTTCGACGTTTCGATTCCTTTTCTGGGTGGCACTGGTTCCCGCCCTGCTCAGCATCGTGGCTTTAAGTCGCATCAAAGATCAGCCCGGGGTTCAGCATCAGCGCGAAAACATGTTCGAAACATGGCAAATCCTCAGCCCGGAATTCAAACGCTACCTTGTCGCAGCCGGAATATTTTCGTTGGCCTATTTCAGCTTCGGCTTTTTACTGTTGCGTGCCCATAGCGTTGGTTTTTCAGTCAAGGACATTGTGCTGCTTTACGCCCTGTTTAATATTGCGTTCGTCATTGCCGCACCGCTGATAGGCAAACTCGGCGACAGATTTGGAAGGGCGCGCATGATTATGCTGGGCTACCTGATCTATCTGCTGATGAGCCTTGGTTTCGTATTCGCGACCACGCAATGGCAGATCATCGTCCTGTTCATCATCTATGGTGTCTTTTATGCGATCGATGAAGCCCAAAGCAAAGCGTTTATCGCCGATCTTGAGCTGGAACGACGCGCGTCCGCGATCGGCCTCTACAATTTTGTGACCGGTCTCATCTACCTGCCTGCATCGCTGATCGCTGGGGCGTTATGGTTGATGCATCCGGCCAGCGCTTTCCTTGTGGCGGCATGTCTCGCCTTTGCCGCGCTGACGGTGTTCGCGTTCTTGCGGCCGGACCAAAAGCGCGGTTCTGACGTACCACCCGATAAGCTGAATTGACAATGCTTATTCTCAAAAATTGCGCGACGTCACTTTACGTTTAAAGTAAGTTGATATGAACAGGCAACGAAATTCCATCCTGCGTCAAATCCATGCACGACCACGCCTTGTGCTTGTATCTATTTTTGGAATTTTGCTTTATTTTGGCTTGCCATTCAGCCTGGCTACCCGGGACCTGGCCATCCGCAATGCCACGCGCTTCCTGCTCAGCTGGAATGCGGCGGTTTGCCTGTATCTTCTGCTGGCTGGCGTGATGATGATCCGATCTTCCGCCGAAAAAATCCGTCTTCGTTCCCTCCATCAAGACGAGGGACGCAAGACGGTTCTGCTGCTGGTTGTAATCACGGTGATCGCCAGCCTGCTGGCCATTGTGGATGAGCTGTCAGTGGTCAAGAACCTGAATGGCCAAGTCCGGCTGGGCCACATTGCGCTGACGGCGCTGACTGTCGTGACGTCCTGGTTTTTCACGCACCTTATGTTTGCAATGCACTACGCCCATGACTACTATCTCAATGTCAGCAGGAAGCTGCCGACTGGTCTCATTTTCCCGGGGGAGGACTCGCCGGATTATGGCGATTTCTTGTACTTTGCCGGAGTGATTGGAACATCCGGGCAAACGGCCGATGTATCACTTACCAGCCGGTCCATGCGGCGTATGGGTCTGGTTCACTGTGTTCTGTCATTCTTTTTCAATACCACGGTACTGGCATTGACCATCAATATTGCGGCCAGTTTGTTGCAAGGTTGATTTGCCCATGGCATCGCGTGAGTTTGACGGAAAACTTTCCAATTTAGAGTGCGGCATGATGGAATCACAGTTGAAAAGCGACCCACCTCACCATACCCTCGACAAGCTCACGTACCAGGCCGGGTGGCCGTGGCCGGTAGTGCGTGGCACTGCTTCGCTGCAACTCAACCCACTGGGCAAAGCTTTGTACAACAGACGGTTCGTAGAACGCAATCATCAACTCGTAGTTAAGAAATAGACTTCTTTCATCTAGATTGGCAGAACCAACCAAAGCCAACTCATTGTCGATGAGTATCGCCTTGGCGTGGATCATTCTGGGCGCCAACCAGACTCTTGCGCCCGCGGCAACAAGTTCCCGCAGGGCGGAGTGACGGGCAATATCGGCTAGATAATGGTTCGATTTTCGGGGTAACAGCAGATCAACCGCAATGCCGCGTCGGGCTGCCAGCGTCAGCGCCATCAGGAGTGTCGAATCTGGCACAAAGTAGGGTGTGACCGCCAAAATACGGGAGTGTGCCGTGAAGCAGCCCGACACCAGCAGCGTGTAGATCGTATCTTCCGCTTGATCGGGGCCACTTGCGACAAGTCGCGCGCTCATGGCCGCGGTTGTCGACATTTGCACAGCAGGCCGCAGGGTTCTTGCCGTCGTGCCTTTCGTTGCGAAAGCCCAGTCTTGTTCAAACCGTTGCTGAGCCTGTTGAGCTAATGCACCGCGCAAGTCGAAACTCAGGTCAATCCAGGCCTGTTTTTTTCGTAAAGACGTCTGGTCTCCTTCAAAGTATTCGGCTGCCAAGTTGCGTCCACCGGACCACATCCACTCGCCGTCGACTATGACCATCTTGCGGTGATTGCGCAGGTTGGTACGTCCGCGCAAAGGAGATCGCAGGGGCGACACGAACAAGGCCACTTGCACCCCCGCGGACGAAAGTCGCTTCAAATTCGGGTGACCGCCTAAATAAAAGCCGATGCCATCAATCAGAAAGCGAATATGAACACCTTCGCGAGCACGTCGTATCAGATGCATTGCGATTTCATCACCGAGCACGTCACGCCCAAAAATGAAACTGCACAGATCCAGTGTTTGGTGGGCGCTATCAATCATGTTTCGCAAGGATTGCAACGCTTGCCCGCCATCTTGGTGAATCGAGAGCTGCTCGAAAGTGGTTGCCCCTGGAATGCCCATGGCGGCGGCAAGTTGACCAGCCTTCGTTGCCGGATTTTCGGTGTCACTCGCCTGGCCGGATGATGTTTGCGCGTTCGAGGCCCGACGGTGGACCACAACTTTTCGGCTGCCAAACATCAGGTACAGCGGCAAAGCGATGTAGGGCAGCAATACCAGCGAAACGACCCAGGCGATGGCAGCAGACGGATGGCGGCGTTGCCGAAGGGTATGCGAGGCGATGGCGTAAATGGCCAGGCCCAACATCACCACCAGGCCGTGCAGCGTTACCCAATGGCGTGCGAAAAGTTCATTCAACAAGGTTGAGCCCGAAATAGGTTTGTAGATGATCTTAAGACTATCTGCGCCGGGGCAAAAAAATGGGCCAACGAAGTGACGGAATCTGGGGAAATGATACTAAATTTCGCGCCGCATGGGGGTACACCTCCAAAGGTAGGGGAACGACGGGGCGGCATTGGCAAATGGGAGAACGTTTCCCCCAAAAACATGATTCCCCCCCACTTGTTCCCCCGTTGTGGGGTGCCTGTCAATGTCGGACTTTGTACGCCGTTGTAGCGTGAGACATTGATTTACCAATGAAAAAGACCTCTGAGTATCGCTACTTAGAGGTCTTTATACTGTCTAATGGTCGGGGCGAAAGGATTCGAACCTTCGACCCTCTGGTCCCAAACCAGATGCGCTACCAGGCTGCGCTACGCCCCGACATGCCGTTATTGTAACGGGTCGCAGCACCGATTTTCCTGAAAGCAGTCATTTGCTGTTGAATAAGCAACGAGGGTTCGCCCGTCCTGTCGGATACAGTCTGCCAATGCCATCTCAATCCCCATTGCTTCCATGGCTTGCCCCGGGTCAAGACTTCCCTCCAGTAAGTCAGGCTTGGGGGGGAAGTTCTCCCGCACCAGGACTGCTAGCCGCAGGTGGAGTGCTGGATGTTGACACATTACGCTGCGCCTACAGCAGGGGGATTTTTCCGTGGTACAGCGAAGGGCAACCCACCCTGTGGTGGAGCCCCAATCCCAGAATGGTGCTTGACGTCTCGGAATTCCGGCTACATCCCTCATTCAGAAAAACACTCCAGAAATTTCGCAAAACGGCGGGTTGTGAAATTCGAATCGATTCGGCTTTCGAGCAAGTCATTCAAGCCTGCTCGGCAGGCCCCCGCGAGGGCCAGGCAGGCACCTGGATCGTGTCTGCCATGATTGCAGCCTATGGCAACCTGCACCGGACCGGCCTTGCCCACAGCGTAGAAACCTGGGTCAATGGCAAGCTCGCCGGCGGGTTGTACTGCGTTGCGATGGGCAAATCCGTGTTTGGTGAATCCATGTTCAGCCGCTCGACCGATGCCTCCAAAATTGCGCTTGCGGCGCTTGTTTGTTTTTGTCGTCACCATGGCATCCGGCAGATTGATTGCCAACAAAACACCCGTCACCTGGCCTCCCTGGGCGCACGTGAAATCTCCCGCGATTTGTTTTCGGAGCAAGTGGCAACTGGGCTCGCTCAGATGGCCCCGGTCTGGCAGTTTGACCCCCTATACTGGCGAGAACTACTGCCTTCAAAGTCAACGCAAACGTGACGCATCTCAACGACCTTCCTTTACAGGCGCTGCAATTTTATGCAACAGCGCCCTATCCGTGCAGCTATCTGCCAGGAAAACAGGCCAGATCTCAAGTGGCGACGCCCAGCCATTTAATCAACAACCCTATCTATTCAGAGCTGGTCAGCAAAGGTTTTAGACGCAGTGGCATGTTTACCTACCGCCCTTATTGCGACGGATGCTGTGCCTGCACACCGCTGCGGGTTCTTGCCAACGAATTCCAACCGAACAGGAGTCAGCGACGCGCTTGGTCACGTCATTCAAACCTGCAGGCCAGAGTGCTCAAACTGTGTTTCGTACAGGAACACTACAGTCTGTATCTCCGCTATCAACACGAGCGGCACGCTGGCGGCGGCATGGACCAGGACAGCATTGACCAGTACACGCAATTCCTGTTGCAAAGCCGGGTGAACTCGCGACTGGTTGAATTCCGCAATACACAACCCGATGGCACGCCGGGCTCGTTGAAAATGGTCTCAATACTTGACGTACTCGATGATGGCATTTCAGCCGTCTACACCTTTTACGAACCTGAGTCCAACAGCAGCTATGGAACATACAACGTTCTGTGGCAGATTGCACAAGCCAAAACACTTAAGCTTCCTCACGTTTACTTGGGTTACTGGATTAACGAGAGTCAAAAAATGAATTACAAAACAAGATTTACACCTTTGCAGATCTTTGTAGCTGGGGTCTGGGTCATCGCCAATTCACCCAACGGACCAGCTCATTCGAGCCAACCCTGATTTCTTCACAGCGCGTCAAAACATTTCACCAAGTAAAATTGCAAGCGCGCAGATCAGGAGTACCCATGCGAAAAAAAGATTCCAGCATTCCAACCACCCCAACCGTTCAAGTCATTGAACGCCTGTTTATGCTGATGAACGTTCTGGCATCCCGGGAAGAAGCGATTTCACTTAAAGAGATCAGCGAGAAAACTGGTCTGCACCCGTCCACCACACACCGCTTGTTGAATGATCTGGCCACCGGCCGTTTTGTGGATCGCCCACAGCCAGGCTGCTACCGACTCGGCATGCGCCTGCTTGAACTCGGAAACCTGGTCAAAAACCGCCTCAATGTACGTGATGCAGCGCTAGTACCGATGCGGGAACTGCACAAATTAATTCAGCAACCCGTCAATTTGAGCATGCGCCAAGGCGACGAAATCGTTTATATTGAGCGCGCTTATAGTGAGCGGTCAGGTATGCAGGTGGTTCGAGCCATCGGAGGACGTGCCCCACTGCACCTGACGTCGGTGGGCAAATTGTTCCTGGCGGCGGACGACCCGCAACGGGTCCGCGCCTACGCCACACGCACTGGCTTGAGCGGCCACACCAAAAACAGCCTGACCCAATTGCTGGCATTGGAACGGGAACTGTCAAAGGTGCGCCAGTACGGCATTGCGCACGACAATGAAGAGCTTGAACTTGGCGTGCGTTGCATGGCCGCAGGCATCTACGACGACCAAGGCACACTGGTTGCAGGCTTGTCAATTTCTGCTCCAGCCGGGCGATTGGAAGAAGAATGGCTTCCCAAACTTCAGGCGACCGCCCGCGAAATCTCCACAACTTTGGGCTATAAGCCTGACTCCGCCCGCTAACAATGGGTCAGCCACTAGTGGCTAGTGGCTAGTATTTCACCTACCGCCGTACCAGCCAACGGCACCAAGCCCGACTTTGCTGCGGGAATCGACTCTACCCAACGACGAACACGTTCGGCGTCGCCAATCCGACTGAGTTTGCCTGCAGAATCGAGGAAAACCATGATGAGCTTGCGTCCGGCAACTTTGGCTTGCATAACAAGACATTGACCCGCTTCAGTAATATAACCGGTCTTCTGCAAACCAATGTCCCATAATGGATTCTTCACTAAGCGGTTCGTGTTGTTATATTGAAGTGTTCGGTTTCCGACTGCCACTTGGTGTGCAGGTGACGTGGACAACTCACGCAAAATCGGATCCCCATACGCAACATTGACCAGTTTGACCAGATCACGCGCACTGGACTGATTTTTACTGGAGAGTCCGGTGGGCTCCGCATAATTGGTGTCGTTCATGCCAATCAATCGGGCCTTGGCATTCATCAGGCCAACAAAGACCGGCAATCCGCCTGGGTAACTGCGACCAAGTGCGTGCGCTGCGCGGTTTTCACTTGACATTAAAGCCAGATGTAACAGCTCGCCTCGACTCAACTCCGTACCAACTTTCAAGCGTGATGAACTACCTTTCTCGGTATCCACATCGTCTTGGGAAATAGTGATGAGCTCGTTCATTGGCAAGCGGGCTTCACTAAGAACCAAACCCGTCATGAGCTTGGTGAGAGATGCAATTGGCAAGATGGCCTTATCATTCTTGCTGAATAACACTTCACTTGTATCCTGGTCGATCACCAACGCCACGCTGGATTTCAAATCCAGTGAGTCATGCGCACCATGTAAACCAGCAATCTGCCCAAACGAGGGCCGTAGTGGCACAGCCTCCGCACGAACGACCGACTTGCGCTTGATAACTCCAAATGTTTTGGAGACTTTCCGTTTGGCAACGATCGCACTCTTGGATGACTTGACAAGCTGGCGTTTTCTCTGGGCGGCCTCGGCCTGAGGCAACGAGATGGCCAGAACGAAAACCGTCAAACCAAAGAAAAATAGTATTCGGCGCAAAATATTTCCAAACGCAATCTGATGAGAACAGGACATGTATTCATCCCCGGATTTATTTCTCGATGGTGCAAGTTTATACAAAAAGTCGCGCAATATCAAATACTTGCGCGACTTTCTTAAACAAGAACTGTTGAAACAAACAATGACACTAGCCCTGAGCGGCCACCCGATCAGCTTTGTTGTGTAATTTATTGAGCGCACTCAGGTAGGCTTTTGCAGATGCCACAACGATATCCGGGTCGGCCCCGACGCCGTTGACTACCCTTCCGCTATTTTGTAAACGTACCGTCACCTCACCTTGACTTTCTGTCGAGCCACTGATGGCGTTGACAGAATAGAGCACCATCTCTGCACCGCTTTTGACGTGTGCTTCGATGGCTTTGAGGGATGCATCAACAGGCCCATTACCATCTGAAGAACCTTTGACTTCTTTGCCATCGACGGTAAAAACAATGCTCGCCTGAGGACGCTCACCAGTTTCGCTGTGTTGCGATAGGGAAACGAAACCGTACTGTTCCTTATCGTGCGTCACACTCCCGTCGTTCGCCAGCGCCAAAATATCTTCGTCAAAAATCTCACTCTTGCGATCGGCCAGCTCCTTAAATTTGGCGAATGCGGCATTGATGTCTGCCTCGCTTTCCATCTGCACACCCAACTCCTGCAGGCGCTGCTTAAACGCGTTACGTCCGCTAAGTTTTCCAAGAATAATTTTATTAGCGGTCCAGCCAACATCCTCTGCCCGCATGATTTCATAGGTATCACGTGCCTTGAGAACACCATCTTGATGAATACCGGAGGCGTGCGCAAAAGCATTGGCACCGACCACAGCCTTATTGGGCTGAACCACAAAACCCGTGGTTTGGCTGACCATGCGACTAGCTGCCAGAATTTGCCTGGTATCAATACCCAAATCAAGACCAAAATAATCCCGCCGCGTCTTGATAGCCATGACGACCTCCTCAAGGCTGCAATTTCCTGCCCGTTCGCCCAAACCATTAATGGTGCATTCCACCTGACGGGCACCGCCAATTTTCACACCAGCCAGTGAATTGGCGACCGCCATGCCTAAATCGTTGTGACAATGAACAGACCAGATGGCCTTATCCGAATTCGGAATCCGCTCGCGCAGGTTTTTTATGAAATTGCCATAGAGTTCGGGCACGGCGTAACCAACCGTGTCAGGTACGTTGATGGTGGTTGCCCCCTCGCTGATCACGGCCTCCAGAATGCGGCACAGAAAATCAACATCGCTTCGATAACCGTCCTCTGGACTGAACTCCACATCGGCAACCAGATTGCGCGCAAAGCGCACGGCAAGCTTGGCCTGCTCGAACACCTGGTCAGGCGTCATGCGCAGCTTTTTTTCCATATGCAGCGCCGACGTTGCAATGAAGGTATGGATACGGGCGCTGTTGGCTCCTTTTAGTGCTTCGGCGGCACGTGAAATATCCCGATCATTGGCACGGGACAATGAACAGATAGTTGAATCCTTTATCGCATTGGCAATGCATTGGATTGCCTCGAAGTCACCGTTTGAACTCGCCGCAAAACCCGCTTCGATGACGTCAACCTTCAACCGTTCCAACTGACGGGCAATGCGCAGCTTTTCATCTTTGTTCATGGACGCGCCAGGCGACTGCTCGCCGTCACGCAAAGTGGTATCAAAAATAATCAACTTGTCAGCCATCTGGTTTCTCCTGTGTTCCTGAAAATCCGTAATCGAAAATCGGCGCATAAAACAAAAAGCCCGTTGCGGATGCATACGGGCTTTGGGTTTTGGTAAGCGCGTGCGCTACCGACTCCGCCCGTGTGGCGATAGCAGTAGCGCTAGCGAAATATGTTTCATAGGTTCAATGTACCACAAGTTTATGTACGGCGAAGGACCTGCGATAGTGACCACTCCACCTATCATTCACTTGTGCAGTCCTCTTTCATCAGGTTCTTCGGTCGAGGTGCTGATGACACTGGTCTGTACGCCTTTGGCCTTACGCCACACATAAATACCGTATCCGCTGAAACCGTACACAGCAAACACACTAAACATGACAATGGGTGGATCGATATTGATGACGGCAATCCCCAACGCGATCAGCACAATCACGACAAAGGGCACACTCTTTTTCATGTGAACATCTTTGAAACTGTAGAACGGAACATTGGTCACCATGGTCAAGCCCGAATACAAAGCCATTGCAAACATAGGCCATGCCACAGTCGGGCCCTTCACGCCAAGGTCCGTCATCAACCATATAAAACCAGCCACCAATGCAGCAGCAGCGGGAGACGGCAAACCTTGAAAATAACGTTTATCAACGACCGCCGTGTTCACATTAAACCTCGCCAGTCGCAAGGCGGCACAGGCGCAATACACAAAGGCTGCGATCCAGCCCCAGCGACCCAAACCCTGGAGCGCCCAAACATAGGAGATAAGTGCGGGCGCGGCACCAAAAGACACCATATCCGAGAGTGAATCCATCTGCTCACCAAACGCGCTTTGCGTGTTCGTCATCCGGGCCACTCGTCCATCAAGGCTGTCAAGCACCATGGCACAAAAAACACCTATAGCGGCCAGATCGAATCGACCATTAATCGCCATGACGATGGCATAAAAGCCACCAAAAAGTGCCGCCAACGTAAACAGGTTGGGCAAAATATAGATGCCCTTTCGGCGTTTTCTCACCACTACGGCGTTGCCCTCAGTAAAGTCTGTTTCGTTTCCGTCATGCATAGAATTGACCTCCAGCCCTGCATAGTAACAAAGGCCACCGAAGTGGCCTTTGTTATGGCAATTATGCGACTCAGTTGCGGGTCTGGTCGACAAGCTTGTTCTTTTTAATCCAGGGCATCATCGCGCGAAGTTTTTCACCGACTTTTTCAATTTGATGCTCGGACGTCAAACGGCGACGACTCAGCAAGGTGGGCGCGCCAGCCTTATTTTCCAGAATGAAGCTTTTCGCGTATTCACCCGTCTGAATGTCTTTCAGGCACTGACGCATCGCGTCTTTGGTGGCGCTGGTCACAATCCGCGGGCCCGTCACGTACTCGCCATATTCGGCGTTGTTGGAAATGGAGTAGTTCATGTTGGCGATGCCGCCTTCATAAATCATGTCCACAATCAACTTCAGTTCGTGCAGGCACTCGAAATAGGCCATCTCAGGCGCATAACCAGCTTCGACCAATGTTTCAAAACCAGCTTTGATCAGCTCAACCGTACCACCGCACAAAACAGCCTGTTCGCCGAACAGATCAGTTTCAGTTTCTTCGCGGAAATTGGTTTCAATGATGCCGGCTTTGCCACCACCGTTGGCCATCGCATAGCTCAGGGCCAAATCGCGTGAACGGCCAGACTTGTCTTGATGAATGGCGATCAGATGAGGAACACCGCCACCCTGCGCATAGGTACCGCGCACTGTATGGCCCGGTGCCTTGGGAGCTACCATCCAGACATCCAGATCTGCACGCGGACTTACCAAGCCGTAGTGAACGTTGAAGCCGTGTGCAAACACCAGTGACGCACCCTGCTTGATATTAGGCTCGATGTCGTTGGTATAAACCGCTGCGATTTGTTCATCAGGCAACAAAATCATGACCACATCGGCGGCTTTGACCGCATCAGCGACTTCAGCAACTTTGAGGCCGGCTTTTTCGACCTTGGGCCAGGAAGCACCACTTTTGCGCAATCCAACAACAACTTTCACGCCGCTGTCATTCAGATTCTGGGCATGGGCATGACCTTGGCTACCGTAGCCAATGATCGCAACCGTCTTGCCTTTGATCAGACTCAGGTCACAGTCTTTGTCGTAAAAAACTTTCATTTCTCTCTCCGTTGTAAAAATTTAAACTCTCAAAATACGTTCGCCGCGTCCGATTCCACTAGAGCCGGTACGGACGGTTTCCAGAATCGCACCATGCTCAATAGCCTCCAGAAACGCGTCGTTCTTGGACTGCACTCCGGTCAACTCAATGGTGTAACTTTTCTCGGTGACGTCAATGATGCGACCCCGAAAAATATCAGCCATGCGTTTCATTTCTTCGCGTTCCTTGCCCACGGCGCGCACCTTCACCATCATGAGTTCACGCTCGGTGTAAGCACCTTCTGTAAGATCAACAACCTTCACGACTTCGATCAGGCGGTTCAGGTGCTTGGTGATCTGTTCAATGACATCATCCGACCCTGTGGTCTGAATCGTCATGCGGGACAAACTTGAATCCTCGGTCGGCGCCACGGTGAGGGACTCGATGTTGTAGCCACGGGCCGAAAAAAGACCAACAACGCGAGAAAGAGCGCCAGGCTCATTTTCCAGCAATACTGCAATGATATGTTTCATGGGATTAGATTCCTCTTTTCGTTGCCCTCCCCCTGCAGCGGTAACCGCAGGGCTCGGCAAACAATAGATTCGTCAAAAGTTAATTAAAGATCTTCAGAGCCAAGCAGCATTTCGGTAAGGCCATTGCCAGCCTTCACCATGGGGTATACATTCTCCGTCGGATCGGTACGGAAATCCATGAAAACAGTCCGATCCTTCAGTTTGCGCGCTTCGCGCAGTGCAGGCTCCACATCCTGTGCACGTTCGATCAACATCCCAACATGGCCGTAGGCTTCCGCCAGCTTCACAAAATTGGGCAGCGCATCCATGTAGCTATGGCTGTAACGACCCTCATATTCAACTTCCTGCCACTGACGAACCATACCGAGATACCGGTTGTTGAGCGCAACGATCTTGATCGGGGTGTTGTATTGCAAACAGGTTGAGAGCTCCTGGATGCACATCTGCACTGAACCCTCCCCTGTTATGCAAAAAACCTCGCTGTCAGGCTTTGCCAGTTTGATACCCATCGCATATGGAATACCAACGCCCATAGTACCCAGCCCACCGGAATTAATCCAGCGACGTGGCTCATCAAAACGATAGTACTGTGCCGCCCACATCTGGTGCTGACCGACGTCGGAGGTGATGTAGGTATCAGCATCTTTGGTCATATTCCAGAGCGTCTCAACTACATACTGCGGCTTGATCACATCATTTTTGCCGTGGTCGTACTTGAGGCAATCGCGCTTGCGCCAACCTTCAATGGTGTCCCACCAGGCACCAAGTGCATGGGTGTCCGGCTTGGCAGCGCCGTCCTTGATCATCGCGATCATCTCGGACAACACCTCTTTGACATCCCCAACAATCGGGATATCCACTTTCACACGCTTGGAGATGCTGGACGGATCAATGTCAATGTGAATGATCTTGCGTTCATTCTGGGCAAAGTGCTTGGTATTCCCAATCACCCGATCATCAAACCGAGCCCCCACCGCCAGCAGAACGTCGCAATGTTGCATCGCGTTGTTAGCCTCTACCGTGCCGTGCATGCCCAGCATGCCCAGGAACTTGCGATCACTTGCCGGATACGCACCCAAGCCCATCAAGGTGTTGGTGCAAGGATAACCCAGCATGTCGACCAGCGTACGCAACTCCGCAGAGGCGTTACTCAAAATCACGCCGCCGCCTGTGTAGATATAGGGACGCTTAGCCGCCAGCAACAGCTGTAGCGCCTTGCGGATTTGCCCGCCGTGGCCTTTGCGAACCGGGTTATAGGAACGCATTTCCACGGTCTCGGGGTAGCCCGCAAAGTGCACCTTTTTAAAGGAAACGTCTTTCGGGATATCCACCACCACGGGACCAGGCCGACCAGTCCGGGCGATATGAAAGGCTTTTTTCAGGGTTTCAGCCAAGTCACGTGCATCCTTGACCAGGAAATTGTGCTTCACAATGGGACGGGTAATGCCCACGGTGTCACATTCCTGAAAAGCATCAAGCCCGATGGCGTGCGTGGGCACCTGTCCGGTCACAATCACCATGGGAATACTGTCCATGTAAGCCGTGGCAATGCCGGTAATCGCATTGGTTACGCCTGGTCCGGACGTAACGAGGGCCACACCTACATCACCGGTAGCGCGCGCATACCCATCGGCGGCATGAACCGCCGCCTGCTCGTGCCGAACCAAAATATGCTGGATAGTGTCTTGCTTGTAAAAAGCGTCGTAAATATGCAGCACGGCCCCACCGGGGTAACCCCATACGTATTTGACGCCTTCAGCCTGCAAGGCCTTAATGAGAATCTCGGCACCCCGAAGCTCTTGGTCATTTGACGTCACAGCGAGCGCTTTAGCGACTGGCGTTGATGTCTGACTTTTTGCTGCGGACGTTGCAACCGACGCCGAAGTGATATCGGCTTTTGATATTTCCATGATGAACCTTTGTGAATTTCTCTGACGAAAAACCTTGGGTGCCCCTTCGCAAACACTTGTGGCGTCGCGTCAGAACTTAAGGTCAAAGCCATAAGCGCAGTGATTCTTGCGCCGGACCATAACCCGTTTGCCTTTTGATTTGCAAGTCGAATTATCGCACTGCACAAATTGAAACGCCAACGAAAAACCGGGGGAAACGCCGTCCGAATGCCATAATTCGCGCAAAGCAGCACCAAAATTCGTCTTGATCGCATCAAAACGAGACAAACAAACTTCATAGCCGCTAAGGCAAAAACCTCTTGGCAACTGAACAAGAACTCTCTGATTTTTTGAAAAGCGTCGAAAAACGCGCATTCAAACGATCGGTTTACCACGTGCGGAACGAAGAATCCGCACTGGACATCGTGCAAGACAGCATGATGAAATTGGCCGAGCACTACGGCCACAAACCTGCCGCTGAGTTACCGATGCTGTTTCAACGCATCCTGTCCAACTGCACCTTGGACTGGTTTCGCCGACAAAAGACCCGAAATGCGCTTTTTTCAAATATGAGTGATTTCGAATCCGCCGGGGAGGATGGAGAATTTGATCTTCTGGAAACTTTAAACGTACAAAGCCACTCAGACCAAACAGAAAGTGCGGAGAGTTCAACGCAACGGGCACAAACCTTGCGTGGAATCGAGACTGAAATTCAGGAGCTCCCAACCCGTCAACGAGAAGCGTTCCTTATGCGTTATTGGGAAGAGTTGGACGTGGCAGAGACTGCTGCGGCCATGGGTTGCTCAGAAGGCAGTGTCAAAACGCACTGTTCGCGGGCGGTTCAGGCCCTCGGCAAAGCATTGAGGGCAAAGGGAATAACACTATGAACAATTCGTATCAGTACCAGAATCAGCTTGCGCAAGACCGTTTCGGTTTGCGGATCGCGGCGCGCCTGTCTGACGCCGCTGACGACCTCCCTTACGACATTTCGGAACGTTTACGCGCTGCTCGAGCACAGGCACTGGGCAAACGAAAGGTTTCTATTACCCGCACAGCCACCAGCGTTGCGGTGTCAGGTGGCGCGGCAACACTCACATTTGGGAATGAGTACCTCAGTTGGTGGGATCGCGTAGTGGCGGCACTTCCGCTGCTAGCCTTGGTCCTTGGGCTGATCACTATCAGTATCATCCAAAATGATAACCGTACCACCGAGCTTGCCGAGATTGATGCCGCGTTGCTGACCGATGATTTACCTCCGACAGCTTATACAGACCCGGGCTTTGCACAATTTCTCAAGTTGAGCTCGGGACAGAATCAGTAGATTGCATACGACGATGTTCATGCGCGCCGTCGATCAACTCAATCACCCATTCATCACGGGTGTATTGGCTGGTGGAGCCATTTTTTGCATCTTGGCGACCTTGAGTGCATCAGCCTCATGCGCCTTGGCTCAAGGGGTGGCTGTAACACCTCTGGTCGCACAGTCTGTCACGAGACTACCCAATTCAAGTACTCCACCGAAAAATTCGAGTGCGATAAATACTTCTTCCAAACCAGCATGGCAAGACCTGACTCCTGCGCAACAGTTGTCACTTAAGCCCCTGGCTGCGAACTGGAACACCTTGGGAGAATCCCACAAGCGAAAATGGATTGCCATCGCCGCGAATTATCCAAGCCTTGCGCCAGCTGAGCAGGCGAAACTACACAGTCGCATGACCGAATGGGTATCACTCAGCCAACAACAGCGCGCACAGGCACGATTGAATTTTGCCCAGTCAAAGCGACTCACGCCAACCCAGAAAGCGGCCACATGGCAGGCCTATCAAGCACTCAGCCCTGAAGAAAAGCAAAAACTGGCGATTTCGGCTATTCCCAAACCTGCCGGTGCCGCCGCTGCTGCAAAACCTGTTCCTCCTCAAAAACTGGCGGCAGTACCTGTGACCAGACAAACACCCAAACAAACGCCGAAATTATCTGCCGCCACCCATGCGGTAAATCGCAACACCCTGCTCCCACAGTCACAGTCACCGGTTGAGCCAGCACTCACGGGAAAAAACTGAATGGCGCAGGTGTTACCAAGGATGACCCCCGAGCTGCAAACGCCCAGCCTTGCCCGCCGCATGGCCTGCTGGTTGTATGAAGGCATGTTGATGTTTGGCGTGGTTTTCATTGCCGGCTATCTGTTCGGAACCCTGAGCCAGACTCGCAATGCCATGGACAACCGCAATGCCCTTCAGGCATTCCTTTTTGTCGTCTTTGGCATCTATTTCGTGTGGTTTTGGGCCAAGGGGCAAACCTTGGCCATGAAAACATGGGACATACGCGTTGTCAATCGCTCCGGTCAACCCATCACGCAAGCCCGCGCGCTGCTTCGCTACGTGTTGAGTTGGCTCTGGTTTCTGCCGGCTCTGGCTGCCGTCGCTCCCTTCAAGCTGTCGGGCGCTGAATCTGTCGTCATCGTCATCGGCTGGGTGGCAGTCTGGGCTATTTTGAGCCGCTTTCACCCACAACAGCAGTTCTGGCACGATGCACTGGCGGGCACCCGGCTCGTTTCGACGCCTCGCCTGAGCAAGGCTTGACGAAATTTAGATAGCCGACTCGTCCTGCTCGCCAGTACGGATACGCACCACACGTTCCACACTGGTCAC
>Ga0310040_1001357_pt1 | contig 18129 bp, 20 predicted proteins | sample EPASupsiteHSE623_FD_200237 | JGI IMG/M metagenome (GOLD analysis project Ga0310040, IMG submission 200237) | Bioremediated contaminated groundwater from EPA Superfund site, New Mexico - Sample HSE6-23 (v2) (version 2) | ecosystem: Environmental > Aquatic > Deep subsurface > Groundwater >... | reverse complement strand
GAATTAGATAGTTCATTACACCTGATATGCCTTCATACGAGACATCGTGGTTTCTCAATAATTGATATAAGCCCGCAAGAATCCCGCTAATATCCAATCTCATCTTCTCCAAAAATATATTTTCTTCTTGTGAATTTATGTTGCATTCTCGGCAATGATATCTACCTAATTTTATAATTGCTAGGCTGAGAAGATGATATTTGTTATAGCCGTTGTGGCTCATCTGTTTCCCACATCGTGGGCAAGCAGGAGGTTTTATTCTGCGAAACACGCCTTCTGCCGTGAATTCATATTCGTTTGAGTACTCCTTAAAGGCGTCCATTATCTCATTAACAAACGGAAGGTTTAAGAAATTCGTGGCTATTACAGTCATGGTGGGTCTCACAGGGCACATATATCTCATAGTATATAAAATCTATGATAAAATGTGCCCTGCCACCATCACTAACTAATGCGATTGTGCCGAAAAATGAGCAAAAAAGAAGGTAAATCAAGAAAAATTGGCGTCTCAAGAGCAGAAAATGTATGAAATCGTTAGCTAAGCATCCTATCTGATAGGAAGCTTGGAAGTAATTAGGAATCCTCAGATAATTCAAAATATTGCTGATTGGACATTGAATTTCTATATGATACTCAACAACAACATTAATCATATCTTAATCCAGGATCAAAATTATATACTTAATTGATCCTATATTAAGACAATGCGTTTGAGCGAAAATGAGATCCTGGCTCTGGTCCTGATAACCCGTTCCGAGGTGCCAGTGCGCCCCCATGACCTCCATGAGGGACTGGGACTCCAGAACGAATCGGTCTCCCGCATCATTACCAGCCTGCAAGATATTGGCCTGGTGGAGCGGGCGGGAGGCGAGATCCTGCTGGCCCGCACGCCCCCAGCAGAGGCCTTCAAGCGGCTCTACTATTCTCATCGCGCCTCTCCCCTGCAAGAAATCCTCTCCGGCCAGCGAGTTGCTCTCTTATCCCAGATGGACAGCCAGTCCAAGAGCTTAGAGGATCTGGCCAAAGCGACCGGCATCTCCAGCGACACTGTCTACTACTATCTGCAAGGTCTCCGTTCCTTCGGAATCGTCAGCCGTTCCAAGCAGGGCAAAGCCTATCTCTACTCCTTCAACTATATCGTCTGGCCGGAGCTGAAGGATTTCGTAACAGCTCTGCTGGAATTCCAGATGCTGCGCCTCGTTCCCAGAGAGGCCCTGCTCATCAAAAGCTACGGAGACCATGTGCTCTTCAAAAGCTTGAAGCCGCAGGACGCTACGCCAACATCCTTCAGCGCCTACAGCGAGTACGGGGTCGATCTGGGCCTGCGGGACAATTACTACACCCTGCCCAAGAGAGAGCTATCCGTCCAAGAGATCTTCATGCATTCACTGGATTCTGCAAAGAGCATATCTCAAAGGCTCTACTGCATACTTTTTTACTTGAAAAACAAAGAGGCTCTAAAGAAGGCCCGGCATCCCATGATGAAGAGCATAAGGGCAGTGCTGAGGGGAGAGCATATCAAGGGCTATCCCTCTTTAGAAGAGATCGAAGAGCAGGCGGAGCTTTATGGAATCCAAGATATCGAGCCGTGAAGAGGTCGAGGAGATATTGAAGGGTCTGGGCGAGCGCCTGGCAGAGCCCGTGCAGTTTTTGGTCATAGGCGGAGCAGCCATGCTGGAGTACGGCCTGAAGGAAGCCACCAAGGATATCGATCTGGTCTGCAGGGATGCTGCGGGCAAGGCCAGGCTGCTTGAAACGGCCAAGAGCCTGGGCTTCGAGGTGTTTGGGCCGGAGAAGAGACATGCTCGCCTGGGCCTGGACCGGGTGGCCATCAAGGGAGGCCACACTCTGGACATATTCGCAGGTCGGATCTCCTACGACTTCGGGCTTTCCGAGGGTATGTGGCAAAGGGGCAAGAATACCCGTCTCCTCGGAAAGGCGGAGATGAGGTATGCGGCAGTGGAGGACATTTTCAGTCTCAAGCTGATCGCCAACCGGCCAAGGGATATTGAGGATTGCGTCTTTCTGGCTTCAGCGAAGATGGATTATGAAGCGATCTACTCCGAGATTCTGGCTCAATATGCCAAGGCCGGGACTGTCGAGGAAAAGATCTGGATCACCTACTTGGAAGAGGGCATCGGGAAGCTGGAAGAGAACTACCGGGTGCAGGTGCCCATTGCGGACAGGATATCTGAGCTGGCGGATGAGTACCGGAGGAGGCTGTGTCAGAAATTTAGCCCACCTCTATCTGTTTAGCTGCAAAGCGGGTGTCTTCATGACCGAGCAAAATCGCAAGTACATAACAAAGGAGATCGGCAAGCTCCTATCCGATATCTGGCGGATCAAGGGGCTGGCGGAGCAGGAATACGGCCCGCAGCACCCGATCACCAGGAAGCTCGCCGGTATGCATGCGGATGTGCAGGCGCTGCTACAGGAAAAAATGGGAAACAGTAGGCGATAGATGCATCTTTGCTACCTCAAAGTTGATATCATTTCAGCTTGCAATGCCATTGGAGTTTTTATGGAGGAAAAATAATGGTCGAGAAAGAGATGAAAAACTACGCACTCAGGGACAAGAAAGGCGATGAGATTGGAGTTTTTACCGGCAAAGCACCCAGGCAGGCAGCCCTGAAGGCAGCCAACAAAGGCCACACAGACATTCGACTCCGGGAGCGGGGCACGAAGAAGGTGCACCTATTCGAGGGATCGAGGGTGCAGGTAGACAAGCCCAAGAACGCACCGGCCTGGATGGCGGACAAGATCTGGAAGCCCATTGTTAAGAAGGTGGGTATCGAGAAGCTGGAAGAGCTTTGAAGCCTCGCTTTAGCGTCTTTGAAGCAGAGGATCTGGTATCGGTAGGGCGTCCTGCTGGCTGGGAAGAGCAGGCGAATCTCTAACCGCTTCCAGCACCTTCCTCGCCGCCGAGCACCTCTCCGCCCTGGTCTCGTCCGCCGCCATCGCCTCCAGGTCCTCGACATTGATTTGGCCCATCTTGAACCTGGTAACAAGTATGCCGGTCATGACGGCATCGCTATGCTTCGCTCTCTTGGCCAATTTTCTCCCATCTCCCAATATATCGGCGTTGGGGTTGAGATATAAAATAAACCCTCCGCCACGCTATGTTACAACTTTTTATTGAAGATAGTTCTCTTGAAATCGTTTTAGTCTGATGTGACCATCGCAAGTGTCTATTAATATTATCTAAGCGTTTTACTGCCTGGAGTGCTAAAATGAGACTTAGAGTAATCAGCGCAAGGACCGAAATTCCCAATTTAAATCCCAATGAGAAGACTGTTCATCTGGCCTTCAGAGCCAGCAATGTAGACTTCCTCAATCTGATGCAGAGATGCCCGCGGCTGAGAATGATTCAGGTGCCGCCATCCTATCACAAGACCCTGTCCAACGCCATCCAGGTATTTATGGAGATGCAGGGAATTGAGATGCTGGAAGGCGACGTGTGGGGCCACAGAAAGGACCTGGACGAGTACTACACTGTGGACGAAACCGTACTGAATGAGATAAGCTCCCTGGCCGCCAGGGGCGCAACCCTCGATGACGTAACTGCTCAGGTTCAGAAGAGGGCCAGGATCAGCCCGGAGCTGATCAAGTACATCGCCAAGAGCAAGGTTACTGCTTAGAGCTGGATTAAGCATCTGGCTTTCACCCACCCATTCTATTTTATTCTGGTCGTTTCTCCCATCCGAAGGCGCTCGACCGCCAACTACAAGTATCTATAACGATTATATGGATAGTTTGCCGCTTCATGCCATATAGGGTGGCGGGTGTGCCGTGGGCTTAACGTATCCGATGATGCTCTGATGACAAGGCGATTGAGGTGTTTGCTCCTCCGTGGGGCAGCACGCGGTAGCTCCTAGGGCTGGCCGATTAAGATCCCCTTGGTACAGGAGATGCATGTCTTCGTGGCATTGCATTCGGGTTTGGAGCCTGTGAGGCTGATACTTCGGCAGGCTGAAAAAGTTGCGCGCTGTGAAAAGCGCAGTAATCTGCTGGAGATCTCGCGCTAATACACGGTCGGGGCGTGGTGCGGCAATAAGCCGAAGGCGAAAGGGCGAGCATGAGGCCCATGAGAAAAGGGTTCCCGTAAGACGGACGCTGTGTTCGATTCCAGTGCTCGTGCCGCCTCCAAACCCGGCTTAATGTCGAGCTTCGGGCAGAGTCAGGCCATCACTACGGTGTTTGGCTCCAGCCTATTAGGGCGCTGTGGATCGGCGCTGGCCTGCCTGAGACCTCGATTATTGCTGTTTTCGGATTGCTCTTAAGCTACTGGCGTTGGTTCTTATGGAGCGAAAGGCTTATATCGACAAATGACGTACGATGTGTTGGCAAAGGTCGATGGCCATTTTTCCCTCCTACATCCAGATGACTTTTGCCTCCCTCCTAATAATCAAACGCTTTCTTGAGTGCTATTGCATACGATTTCATTCATCCTTGGCTTTCCTAAAGAAAGACTTATAGCCTAACTCGTCTTTCTTACTTCCGGAATGCCAGCCAGAAGGAGGAGAGAGGCAATTAAGTCGGAGTGGTGGGGCTTGAAGACTGGCCAGGCCCTTGGCTCCATTTATGCCCCCATCACGTAAGATGCGGGGTCTGCTCGTTTCAAGCAAAGGCTCGATGCTTAGCAATTCTGATTTAGTTCTGTGACACTTTTTGCGGTTTCTAAAAAAATGTACTAGAACTTTTTGGGATGCAAGTTGTATGTACTGCTGCGTGTCTTCCACTCAATTGGCCTAAAATCGCTTCTGCCTAACTACCCGTTCCCATACGTTTAGTACAATCCGGTTTACAATCAGCCGATCGCAGTTTTTCGCTATCAGTGAAATGACGAAGAAAATCCACAATCCGGCGCGCGCCATCAGAGGGGTTGAGTTGGAAAGTATGCTTATAATAATGTTTTGCGGTTTAATGGATATCGAAAAAGGAAAGGATGATTTACGGGTTATACACACTGCTGGAACAAGTATCAGCCTTCAACATCATTGGCTCTTTAGCATTGGCAAAGTTAGCTTTGAATGTAGTGTGATCAAATCACTCATGTGCCGTCCCTATGCCCAATCGAAGTAGCTTCGGCCTCATGGGAACTCAGACCTGTTGTATCCATAATGTTTTGTGGCTGGTACATATCGCATGGACAATAGGATTTGTCGAAAATCATGGTATCAGAATTTATTGTTCCTTCCATGATGCATGGACAGGTTTTCCCTTCTACAAAACTGCTGTCATCTATAAATCGAACTGTATCTCCATATTGCACCCATTTTCCAGTACTCCCATCCCCGAAAATGCAAGTTCCATCCTCATTGAATGTAATTTCAAAAGGATCGCAACTGCATCCCTGTGCGATTTCGTCGGGGGAGCATTTGCAATTCTGATAACTGAATCTCCACTTGCCAACCACGCCGCTTTCAGAGTTCCATGTCGTTGGGGCGACATGTTCCGGTTGGCCAACTGCTGAAGTCGAAGATGCGCTTTCTTGGATGGATTCTACTTTGCCTCCGGAAGCTACTTGTTGCATCAGAGCCGCAACGCCCGGATCGACAAATCCGCTGCTTTTAGAGCCTGTGCTTGAAGCTACAGAATACGTCAGGAACGCATCCTTGGTGTCGGTATAAGCTATCGGCTGTGACCAGCTATTGGCCTCGTATCCGTCTGCAGAAGCTGCAAACGACCAGGTCCCTGATTCTCCTATGATTATAACACAACCATTACTATCAGTAGTCTGCTGGAAGCTAGCGCCTGATCCATCTTGGCCTGTGACTTGAGCACCCGAAATGACAGGTCCACTTGCACTTCCATCATGGATGTAGAGGGTCAAGGTGATCATCTGTTTTTGCTCTTTCTGCTGAATACCCAATAAGCTCTTTGTTTGTGCCATTGCTTCTTTAATTTGCGCGTCTGTAGTACCTACGCCTTGTCCATAATGTGACTTCCCTGTATCGGGGTCTGCAACAGAAGCCCATTCTTTAGCCAGATTCTTTTGAAATTGATAGTCTGAGATTTTGCCTTCGGTCCACTCTCTATAACCTCTTTTTTCTAATAGAGATAGACCAAATAACTCTTGCGTTGCAGCATCAAATTTAATATCATCAGAAAGTCCAAGTTCTTTCTGTTGTTCCACTAATGTTGCCCTGATTAATTGATATTTACCTACTGCGGATGATTGTAATTTGTTACCCGCTTGGTTAGAAAGCATTTGATGTTGCAACTGTTTGACTTCACCAATAGTCATTTCAGTTAGTGGTTTAGAATCTTCTGGGACATATTCACCATAGGCGTAAGTAATTTCATAAGCACTAGCTAAACCATGTCCTTGGGCAGCCGCGTCAGTAGTCCCTTCACCAAGAGCTATTCTATCCAACAAAGAAGCCGCCGCACTATTATCAATGCCACTCACAACTCCTGAAAATAGCATTACCAGGAGTATCATGAATACCAAAGACAAAATTTTCATGACCATATTTGTTGTTATCCCTCCTGTGACGCACATCTTAGTTCTATCACGATAAACTTTTGGGCGGAGGCAGGAGGTGGCACTATTACCATGCCAGCTTTCTTATGTGGCGGTTCTTTTGCATCGGGCACATAAGAAAGTGAGTTGCACGCACTTGAATAAAACTGCTTTTCCCGGCCAGAATCGGAGTCAATGATATTTTTATAAATAAGATTTTGACCTCGAAAGGCTAGGGTGGCGCTCTGGATTTCATACCATAGCCGATAGCGATTAATCGAGATCAGTCGAATGTTGACAATTGAACTTATAGTGCTTCGGAATGATCAGATAGGCAGAAGCGGTTTAGGACCTGGCAAGCAATAGACAGAAAAAGAGAGATGAATCATGCTGGTTACACGTACTGCTCGGAGCAGGGATCGGCTCGTATACCCTAAGCTTCTTGGCCTTGGCAACGCCTGTGGTAGCAAGGGAGTGGCTACTCGGAGGTCCCTCAGATCTGCTCGAAGGTCAAACACCTTACCGCATCCACACGACATTTAGGGTCCGAGTGTCTTGGGCGGCACCACTACCATTTCCCGATTATCTGTACCCATAATATTGCATTCGGATGGTGAACTACAAATACTCTATCACTTTGTTGAATGCATCTTCAGAATACCAAGCTCTACCGCTTTGGAAAATGCGTCTTCCGATTCGTTATCACGCTTAAGTCTTCGCAAGATAACGCTCCTATTGTACCAATCTATTGCATCATTTGCATCAAACATTTTCAAACAATTAATTTTATAGTAACACAGAAGCGCGTTTTGAAAATCATTCAGCGCGTAGTAAGAATAACCTAAAAAACGATAAAAACATATTACATGCAGCATCGCGCTACTGCCACAGCCATCGCTTGTCTCAAGAGACGCAGATTTGTTAAAGCATTCTATTGCAGAATCATAAGTTCCTATCTTGAAATAAATCAGGCCTTTGTTGAGCCATATATCTGCATCTAGATCTGGATGATATTTTGGAAAATCTAATACCAAGGATTTATCAAAACATTTTAGCGCTGAGTTGTATTTACCTACACGTACATATGAGATTCCTAAATCGTACCAAACTTCTCTATCAGATGAGTTAATCGCTATTGCAGAATTATATGCCGATATCGCATCGTCGTATTGACCGGCAAAAATACAATCAAATGCCATATCTAGCCACACAGCTTCTTTTTCGCCGAGAGCACTTGGCACTGTAAATCCGTCAATATAGCTTAGAGGATCATGGAAATAATCGGCTCTATGTCTTATTAATTTATCATTTGTTTTTAATTTAAGTATGGTTTGCTCAGCATTAATGCACCTTTTTTCGGAACACATCCTTGATCTTTGCGCGCTTTTTTCATTGAGAGATATTTTTATTTGTGGTATATCATTATTAGGAGGCCATGCCCGATCGAGAGAAAACCCTCTTTGACAAAATCCTGACCTGTTCAACGTGTAAAATCTATCTCTCATGGATAACCTCATGTAACTTAACTATATCTCTTCTTCCGCTTCCGGCCTCTGCTGGTAGAAAATGTCCTGTGGAACTGGCTGCTAAGTCACCTAAGGATAAGAATCTTCCATCATATCAAACGATTTGCAGAAGCGGCTTGAGCGGTTCTACACAATCTACGCCTTGTGAAGCGTACCACTTATTACCAGCAACAAGCTGCAGCCCCACACATTAGTTTTTTCCTCTCTCCTGCCAAACCCCCTCCCATCATACGCCTCCTTCACCAGCGCCGGGGCCACAGAAGCATAGATCTCCGTCGTGGACAGCCTCTTGTGCCCCACCTGCTTCTGAATCATGGGCACCGGCACGCCAGCCATGAGCGCATTCACAACATGGCTGTGCCTGAGGATGTGCGGCGTTACCTTCTTCCGAGAAAGCTTCTGTCTGCGCGAGATCTCCTGAATCCCGGCCTCTTCCGCCAGCCGGTCTATGGTCCGAAGGAGCGTCTTGGTGCTCAGGTGGCCGGAGCTGCGGCCAGGGAAGAGCCACTCCTGGCCGGGCTGGATGCTCTCTCGAATGGCCTGCAACGTGGTCTGGCCCACTCAGGCGGCTCGGAAGTGTCGGGTCTTCGTCCTGCAGCTCTGTATTCTGACGAACCCGTTATGAAAATCGATATCTGGGGCGCGGGTTGTGACCTGTTCCCCCACCTGGCAGCCCAGGTCGTAGAGGCAGAGAAGGATTAAACGGTCTCTCCCCGAAGCCACGGAAAAGAGGGCATCTATTCCCACAGTATAGAGTCCATCCGGGGTCCTATTTTGTTCGCTCTAGAATTCTTTCTTTAGCCCTATTACTATCCAGAAAATAGACAAACATACGACAGGCGCAAGATATATATTCGTTGAACGCCGTAATCCGGCAAATGCCGTAATTAAGATCGGCAAATTTGGCGTGAACTGCATGATTAGGATCCTGAAATGCTTGGTCCGGATCACCTCACGCTTGTTCTTTGAAGGAGTGGGGGAATGAAAATGAAACGAAAAAGAGCATTATGGAATGGCGAAGAGACTGACAATAATCAGTCAGAATTTTTGCATCGCACTGCCATTACGTTGACTATCGCCCTAACAATCTTTTCTGTATTTTTCTTTTCTGCAGCAGCACAGCAAGATACTGCCGCGGGCTGGTTCCAAAAAGGACTGGATCTGGGCAGCAACGGGTCCTTTGAGGAATCGGCTCATGCATTTGACCAGGCCATCAAGCATGACCCGGGAAACACCAGTTCCTGGCTCAGTATGGCTTTGATGCTGGAACTCACAGGAGACAGAGCCAAAGCAGAAACTGCCTACCAAGAGGCGCTGAACCTCACTGAAAATGAACTTCAGAAGAATCCTCAGGATGGTGATGCCTGGTGGAACCGAGGGGTTGCCCTTGACTCTCTGGGCAGACAGGCTGAGGCTACGGAAGCAAGAGAGAAGGCCGTATCAGCCTATAACCGGACGCTGGCCGGGAACCCGCAGGATGCTGAGACCTGGTTCCATATGGCAGAGCTATTGATCAGCCTGAACCGAAAGGATGAGGCAATCATGGCTTACGAAAAGTCCATAGAACTGAATTATAGCAAATCGGGAATCGCTGCCATAACCATCAGCAATATGCTGCAGGATATGGGAAGATACGATGAAGCACTCTCAGCTTCTGATCGGGCACTTAATCTGACACCAACCGCCAATGTCCAGGATAGATTGTTGATCCTTGAGTGCAGAGGCATTCTTTTTGAAGAGGCCAATAAGCCAAAGGAGGCCCTGCAGGCTTACGATCAATGCTTGCAGCTTGATCCTGATGGTAAGTCCTGCTGGATGTACAAAGCACGCGTATTGCACCACCTGCAGAGATATAATGAATCAATAGCGGCCTACGAGAAGGCCATCGAACTTGATCCCGATATGAGCAATGCATGGCTGGGAAAGGGAGATTCACTGAACGCATCTGGCAGAATGGGAGATGCCGTTTTGGCCTACCAGTCGGCTCTAAAGATCGTTGATCAGCAAATTCAGGACAATCCGGAGAATGCGATGGCCTGGGAAGGAAAGGGCCGGGCCCTGGAGAAGCTGGGTCGACTTGAAGAGGCCATTGAGGCTTTCAATAGATCCATAGAAGTTTCCGAACCTGCCTTTGCCGCCTCATCGGCCTCTGAAGCAGCGTGGGTAGGAAAAGGCGACGTTCTGCGCGCACAAGGCAAAAACGAAGAGGCTTTGGATGCCTACCGGCAGGCCATCGAGCTTTATCCACTTGATCCGGACCCCTGGCAGGGCAAAGGCAAAGCACTTCATGCCCTGGGCAAGAGGATCGAGAGTGACTATGCGCTGCAGTTAGCAGAGAAGCTGGGATACCGGGAGTGACATTGTGGCCATTTTTATATATTTTAATGTGTGGTGAATTAAATGTCTGGAGTGGGGAAAAAGTCCTTAAAAACCAGGCCCGGGGCCAGGCTTTTCATCGGCCTTCTGGCGATGGCCATGCTCTGCATTTTCGCTCAAGCAGAGGAAGAAACGGCTCAGAGCTGGCTGAAAAAAGCATATGATCTCAGTGCAAATGGGTCCGACGAACAGGCCCTTGTTGCATACGAGAACGCAATTCAGATCGACGGAAGAAATGGGCTCGCATGGATAAACAAAGCCTATTCACTTACGAAGTTAAACCGCACACAAGAGGCTAATGATGCTTATCAAAGGGCTTTGGATATAGTTAATGAAAGTATCGAGTCTGACCCGGAGAACTCAAGCTTATGGGCCTCCAAGGGATTGCTCTGCCATAATATTGGCAACCCAAAAGAGGCTGCAAATGCATTTGAAAGAGCAACCGAGATCGATCCTAAAGATCTGATGTCCTGGATGATGTTGGGAGTCACTCTTTCAAGCGATCTGCATCGATATAATGAATCCATTCTGGCGTTTGACAACGCTCTCCAGATGAATCCCAATGATAAGCAGGTCCTGGCCCTGAAGGCAGATGCTTTGAATGCCTCGGGCCGTCGGAGTGAAGCTTGTGATACTTATGCAGAGGCTGAAAAGCTGAGTTGCAGCAGCTCAGCTTCGCAGGGAGAGACAATAGAATATTGGCTGAAGAAGGCCAACGAGTTCAGGTATAGAGGCTCCTTTGAAGAATCAGCCAAAGCCTATGATAAGGCACTGCAATTAGATCCTGGAAACGCATCTATCTGGCTCAACAAAGCTCTGGACCTTGGCACCATCGGCAGAGAGAACGAAAGCACTAGGGCTCATGAAACGGCCCTCCAGCTTACTGAGGATACGCTGAAGGCGAATCCCCGGGATGCAAGGGCATGGCACAGAAAAGGCCAGATCCTGAGCAATCTGGGACGAGATGAAGATGCTCTGCAGGCCTACGAGAATACTCTGAACGTCACCGACCAGTTTCTGGTGAATGATGCGAAGAACGCGAGCGCGTTGCGGATGAAGGCCGAAGCGCTCATCACCCTGGACAGGTGGGACGAGAGCCTGCAGGCCCTTGAGAAGGTCATCGAGATCAATCCCGGGGACTATAATGCTCTTGGCCGAAAGGGAGAACTTCTGCAAATGATGGGGCGGTTCAATGAATCCCTGCAGGCTTTCGACCGGGCAATTGATTTGATCCCGGCGAATGATACTCTTGAGCTTGCAGCGCACTGGTCGGCCAAATATGAGGTTTTGCAGAGGGCAGGGCGTCTGGATGAAGCCATAGCGGCCTTGGATAAAGTGACAGAGCTTGATTCGCAGAATGCTCTGGCGCGGAATGATGCCCCGGAAAACTGGTATCGAAGGGGCATGGAGCTGGGAAATAACGGGTCTTATGAAGAAGCGATTAAAGCTTACGAAAAGTCCATCGAATTGAATCATTCTTTTATACCTGCCTGGAGCGCCAAAGGAGCTCTTCTGTTCCAAGTGGGCAGGAAGGACGAGGCGAGAATTGCCTTTGAAAAGACCGTCGCTCTTTATAACGAGACATTGGGGAAAAATCCGCATGATGCCAACGCCTGGATAGAAAAAGGTGTAGCATTAACCTACCTGGGAAGGCAAGAGGAGTCAACCAGATCCCGCCAAAAGGCCCTGGAGATATTCAATCAGACCATAGCGAATAATCCCAAAAATGCCCAGGCATGGAGCGACAAGGCCTTCACTCTGGCCGGTATGGGCCGATACAATGAGTCCATCCAGGCTCTCGACATGGTCATAGAGCTGACCTCAAATTCCATATTGGTCATGGATGCCTGGAGAGGCAAAGCCGTGGCCTATGCCGAAGGCCTTAACGAGTTCAATAGATCCCTGGAAGCATGGGACAACGCTCTGGAGTTGATGCCTGCCAACGACACTGCAAATCGCTCGGTAACCTGGGGCTGCAAGGCCAAGACCTTCGAAATGGCGGGCAGGTTCGAAGAGGCAGCTATTGCCTACCAAAAGGTCGCAGATCTGAACTCCAATGATACCAATGCATGGATTGGCAAAGGCTTTGCTTTGAAGTCCCTGGGCCGCAACGCCGAGGCAGAGGCAGCTTTCGATAAAGCCATAAACGTATCCTCAGATTCGGTTTACTGGCTTGCCTTATTCGGCAAGGGTGAAGTTCTTCTGGCCCAGAAGAAGTATGATGAGGCCGTCAAGGCCTACGACAAAGTCATAGAGCTTAATCCAGCTGATGCAAAGACCTGGAACGAAAAGGGCGTAGCTTTGCAGGCGCTCGGAAAGAATGCCGAAGCGGATGCGGCCTTTTCCAAAGCTAAAGAGCTGGGGTACCGGAAATGACTCCAGCAGCTCTTTCTAAAGCTAATTGGGGACTGTGGATGAAATTCGGATTTGCTATCGTTCTATTAGCGGTAGCTCTGCTCTGCGTTTGTGCATTGGCGCAGGAGAACACTGCAGATGACTGGCATAAAAAGGCCATGGAGATGCATCTTAACGGATCTTATGAAGATGCCATCAGCGCATACGATAAAGCCATTGAAATAGACCCTCAGAACTCGACCCTCTGGCGATCCAAAGCCATAGCGCTCAGAGATAGTGGAAGGTTTCCTGAGGCCATTGAGGCATACGGCAGGGCTGCTGAACTGAATCCGCAGGAGAAGGGTATCTGGAATATCCAGGGCTTTCTGCTTTCGGAGCTGGGCAGGTACAGCGAGGCTAATGAGGCGTATGATAAAGCGATTCTGGCAGATCCCGAGAGCGCCGGAGCCTGGGGCAGCAAAGCTGATGCCCTCGACAACATGGGCCGGCATGACGAAGCAGTCAAAGCCTACGAGAAGTCAATCGAGATACAGAACAATTCTATTGACGCAAATCCCCAAGACTCCAATTCCTGGGCAGGCAAAGGCCACGCTCTCATGAAGATGGGCAGAAACGATGATGCCCTCAAAGCTTACGATAAGGCCATCGAGACAGCTTCATCCGCCCCACCTTTCATGGCAGAAACTGCGTTTGCAAAGGCCTGGGCTGGAAAGGCCAGCGTCCTTGACAGGATGGGTAAGCACGATGAAGCTTTGAAAGCTTTTGATAAAGCCCTGGAGTTCTCCCCGGATTATTCTTTAGTGTTGCAGTGGAAGGGCGACATTCTCATGGATCGGGGCAAGTATGAGGATGCGCTCAAGGCCTACGAAAAAGCCATAGATATGGATCCAGCCGCCCCCAGGATCTGGTACTCAAAGGGGCTTGCTCTTTGGGCTTTGAACAACAGTCCCCAAGCAGATGCTGCATTTGCCAAGGCTACTGAGATGGGATATGATGTATTGCTGCCTGCTGCAAAGGAGACGGGAAGCAGCCCGATTGTCACAAAGAGCTGGTATCAGAAAGGCCAGGAACAAGAAAGAATGGGGTCCTGGCAGGCTGCTGTTGATGCCTATGATCAGGCAATTAAACTGAATCCAGAATACAAAGATGCCTGGTGCGCCAAATGCAAGGCCCTGAGCAACGTGAATTTGGAGCTGAACGGCAATGGAAAGAACATAACTTTTGAAGATGCTATCAATGCCTGCAATAAGGCCATAGAGCTGGGCCCAAATGATGCAAGATCGTGGTCCTGTAAAGGCTTTGTCCTCTCTCAAGAAGCTATGCTTACTGGCAATGAGAGCAAGTTCAACGACTCCCTTATGGCATATGAAAAGGCTATCGAGTTTGCAGGTGCCGACCCGTCAGTTCTGGCCGAGGCCTGGCGGGGCAAAGGGGCCGTTCTATCCCAGATGAACCGGAACAACGAAGCACTGACGGCCCAGGAGAAGGCCATCAATCTGAACGAGTCTGATGTCGAGGCCTGGATGGGCAAGGCTATGGCCCTCTCCGAGCTGGGACGGAATGAAGAGGCAGTACAATCTTTTGACAGAATCATCGATCTCTATCCCAGCGAGGACCAGCGGATATTCGACTATCCCTATATCTGGTACTCCAAAGGCAGGGCCCTGGAGAAACTGGGACGTGACGAGGAAGCCGCTCATGCCTATAACAAGTCCATCGAAGATGTGGACACTATCATCGATTGGGTGGCTTCCGGTCGTGATTTCTACATGAATCTATCCGAGGCCTGGCAATACAAAGGACAGCTTCTGGAAGAGCAGGGGAGATACGAGGAAGCGGTCCAGGCCCTTGAAAATGCCACCAGAGTTAATCCCGAGAGCCAGAGGGATTGGCGAGAACTCGGCAGCATCCTGGCAAGAGACCTCGGAAGATACAATCAGTCCCTGGAAGTTTATGAGAGAGCACTGCAGCTTGATTCAGGGGACGGAGATACGCTTGCCGGAAAGGCCAATGTTCTGAGGAGCCTGGGAAGATATGATGAAGCCCTTGAGATCTATGAGAAGGTTCTGCAGCTTGACGCACGGTCTCCTTATGGCTTCCACTATCTGGCAAAGGCATGGCTTGGAAAGGGGGAGATATTCAGGATGCAGGGCAGGTACAACGAATCCCTCCTGGCCTACGATAAAGCTCTGGAGCTGGACCCCCGGTATCCAGAGGATGTTTGGATTGGGAGAGGCAGGCTGATGGACAGCATGGACCGGCCCCAGGAAGCCCAAAGGGAATACAATCAGTCCTTCAGATCCTATCGGGAAATAGTCAAGAACAACTCCAGGAGATGCGATATCTGGCATGGCCTGGGAAACACCCTCCTCGGCCTGAAAAGATATGAAGAAGCCCTGCAAGCCTACGATAATGCCACAATGCTCAATCCGAACTATGCCGAGGCCTGGTTTGATATGGGACTGGCATTCTTGGCATTGAACCGTGATGCAGAAGCTGAAGCCGCTTTCGCCAGAGCCCGGATATTGGGATATGGCGATGAGCTGCAGCTTCTTTTGGCCCCTCCTGCCATAACCAACATTACTTCTCTTGGAAAAGACGAGTTCATCGAACTGGCCAATAACGAAAACGTGACGAGATGGTTCCGGAACCTTAGACTGATAGTTGATGGAGATGAGAATAAGTCGATCATCATCCCGAGCTTCTCCCTTGAGCCAGGTCAGAAGATCTGTTTGCATTTCGGCCAAGGCAAGAGTAACCAGACTGATCTCTATCTTGGCAGCAAGATCGGCCTGAACGATATGGCCGGCAATTTGACTCTAATGGATGCGAGCCTGGGTATTGAAAAAGGCTACCTTGAGTATTGGACACCGCCAGCACTGGAAGATACCGCAGGGTACTGGCTGAAAAAGGGCAATGAAGCGGCAGGGAAGGGAGCATTTGAAGAAGCTCTAAAGGATTTCCACAAAGCCATTCAGATAGATGCAAAGAATCCTGAAGCTTGGCGCGGCATAGGCAATGCTCAAATTGCCCTGGGAAAGGAAGACGACGGCAAACAGAGCCTGGAGAAATCACTCCATCTTTTTAAGGAGACTATCGAGGACAATCCCGAGGATTTTAATGCCCTGTACAACATGAGCATGGTTCTCACTGCATTAGAAAGGTCGAAAGAAGCCCTTGATATGCTTGATCGCATCTTAGAGCTCGATCCTGATAACTATGGTGCCCTCGGGCGAAAGGCTGAGGTTCTCGGCATTTTGGGGATGTACAATGAGTCGATGGATGCTTATGAAAAAGCCCTGCAGTTGATCCCGGTCAATGCAACAGAAAGATTATTCATTTTTTGGATGTCAAAAGGCTGGACACAACTGGCACATGGCGATGATGAAGCCGCTCTAAATGCCTTTGAAAAAGGCATAACACTGGATCCAGAGGAGGAATCAGCCTGGTTCTTTAAGGGCAAATCTCTGAAAGCTCTCGGTCGCAACACCGAGGCAGAGGCAGCTTTTGCCAAGGCCAAGGAGTTGGGATACAATGGCTAGCATCTCAATTTTTTTCGAGGTCGATAAAGGAGGTTTGTAAATTCAATTCACCCAAATTTTTATGGTTAGCCGCACCATCGGCCCTTTCTATCGATTATTGCGAGGGCATTTTCGGTCAGGACTATTCTCTGCGCTTTGTGCCTGGCGGTTTTGACTATGACCACAGGGTCTCCTACCTTTCTGGCCTCTGCAATTATCCTGTGACCGTGGATTGAGTCGCCAGCCTCATAGCCCTTCACTCAAATGGCCTCCATCTTGCCTTCCTTCTCCAGGTCATCCATGATCTTGCATACCAGCTCGTAATCCAACTGTAGATCGGTGCTGGCATCCGAAGCGTATGCTTCGCCTTTCATCTGAAAATATCCGGCTACCTCTTTCTTAGCGGTCTCATAATCTACATCCCGGTATTCGATGACCTTGATGGCAGCCAGCTTTTCTCTAACAGCTTCACGGATGAAGTCTGATGGGTTGAGATAGAGGCCAGCTTCAATGAGCCTGTTGATCTGGTCAACCTCATTTCGGGTAAGCTTGGCACCAACTACCTTACCTACGCTGCCAACAATGCCAACATCTGCGCCCATATCCGTTTTATTAGTTAAAACTAATTTATAGGACTTTCGGTCTGCAAATTACATGCACACTTATAGGAGCAGTATAATCAACCTGCATTCTTGAATCCCAACGAAAATGATTTTAGTGAACCCCTCTCTAATCGTCCCACCTGCTAATAAGCAGCATCATCCTTTCGAGAGGGACTTACTCACTTGAGGCATACTGCTACGTACCAATATTTAAATGTACGGATAAAAAGATGAAGCTCCCCGACTTGGGGAGATCGACCACGTAGCCCAACAGGCTCTCCACCAGATCGTAGTCGAAGCCGTTGCGCTCCAGGATCTTGAGGGCGTTGTTCCTTGCGCCGATGGATTTGAACTCGAAGCGGTATTGGTCCCTGTTGTAGTAGTCCAGAAGCGCATCGAAGACCTCTCTTTTGTCGAAGAACTGTTTGAAGACCCAGAGCTTGCCGAGCTTGAAGATGGTGATGCGCACCCGTCTCTCGACGACATCGAAGGTATTGGTCTGCATAAGAGATCTCCTGCGGCATTCATGGCGGGTTTGCTATAAAAGTTATGGCGTTTGATTGAGGGCTTCCTCTCATTCCGGTTTCGGAGCTGCGGCCCGCGCGACCCGGAAGATGCTTATAAGTCGGATCTGTTAAAATTTAAACGCTAGGTTGGACACAATCGTCTATATGGTTCTCGCCGTGTTTAGATGTAGCTATGGCCTGGAAGGCAATTAGTGCAATAAGTCTGCTCTCGTTGGTGGTCTTGCTGGCTCTGCCAACCGCAAGTGCATCGAGCGCGTCCCTCTCTGATCTGTTGTCCACAATATCATCTTTCGACGATCCCCGCATGGGTGCCGAGGATCTGGCCTTTTATCTGGCCACTCACGGCATCGATGCAACGCCCAAAGGCGATCATGTAGAGGTCGATCTGGGCGGCGACATCTACAATCTCACTCCCAATGGCGCGGCTCCGGGGCTGGCCAGCATTGCGGCCTGAAGGCGCGATTGGCTCGCTGGACATAAACGAGGGCGGTCTTCCAGGCCCCTCCCTCCTTCCTTTAATTCCTGATCGAAAGGTGTCTGATTCTCTTTTCCACCCAGGAGTATGTATAACCTGCAAAGAATCCATATATTCACACGACGAACTCACCAAATTCATATAAGCGCAGAATAAACCAGATCTCACCGATGAATACTGAGATCGTCCTTAAAACCCTGGGTTTGCTGGCAGTCCTGCTCGGAGTGCTGATGGTTGTTCCTGGATTTGTCGCAGCCATCTACAAAGAGCCTCTGGGTGTC
>Ga0310040_1001349_pt1 | contig 18211 bp, 24 predicted proteins | sample EPASupsiteHSE623_FD_200237 | JGI IMG/M metagenome (GOLD analysis project Ga0310040, IMG submission 200237) | Bioremediated contaminated groundwater from EPA Superfund site, New Mexico - Sample HSE6-23 (v2) (version 2) | ecosystem: Environmental > Aquatic > Deep subsurface > Groundwater >... | reverse complement strand
GGGAAGTGCGGAACCAGGTCTCTGGCGGCGACTGCAGCCTCTTGATCGAAGGGAAGCCTTTCCAGGATCTGAGACTTGAGATCCTGTCCGAGGATGAGAATGACGCCGCTCACGGCTGCACCTCCTCGACCACAAGGCGGACTTTCTTGCCGTTCAACCGCTCCAGGAGAGCGTTCGTCTCGCCCTGGTCCGGATAGCCCTCCAGCTGCATCGAGAAGTGCAGCGAGCCCATTATCTGGAAGGAGGTCATAAGGGAGCCTTCCCACTTCATTGCAGGCCCTCCGGGAACTGCTGCACCAGATCCCAATCGACGGGAATGTGCGGCCTGAGGTTCTTCTTCATGAAGACCGGGATCGGTCTGGGGAAGCGGCTGACAAGAGCTGAAATCCAGGCTGGCTGCGGGATGATCCTGCCCACCAGGTTGCGGCTCTCCGCACCTATTATCGCCCATTCGATGCCCTCATAATCCGGGCTGATCGGGCCGTGCAGGGGCTCGAAGCTGACGAATTTATGGACGCTGGGCAGGGCATCTATCAGGGCGGCGATGCGCCAGAGGTCCTGCTGCTTCGTTACCGAGACGCCCCACCAGAGGTTATCGGGCAGCGTTATGCAGTGGATCAGCTCCAGGATCCTTTCGGGCCGCTTGGTCAGGACGAAGAAGAGATCTTTCTCGTTCTGAATGACGACCTCGATGATTTGTTGGATCCAGTCTGGATTGACATCCTCGCTGAACCAATCTGCCATCGAGTTAAGGAAGATCCGGGTAGGGGCCTTGCTGCGCTTCCGGTTGACCTTCTTGAGCCTATCCGGGTGAAAAGTGGGCCGGAAGGGATCATCTATAGGATAGCCGAAGCGGCCTTTGAGCCGCCGGGCCATGCGGGCTGCGTAGCAGTAGTTGCCGCAGATTTCTGGGTTGCCGAAGTTGCGGCAGCCGGTGATCGGGTTGATGGTTATGTCGGCCCAATCGATTTTGGTCCGGGCCATTCAGGCCACCGCCCGCAGTTCCCACATTAGGTTTGCCGCCTCTGTCACTTTCGCGATCGGATAGTCGCCCCATTTTTCTCGGAACAGTTCCAGAGCGGTTTTGAACTCCAGGTGATGCACTGAAATGATAATCGCCGAATAGCCGACCTCTCCGATGAAAAAGAGGTGCCGTAGGAATTCCACTTGCCTGGAGTTGAGGTGCCAATGAGGCCTTGGCTCGAACTCCTGCATGGGCAATGGCATCCAGCCGGTTTCCTCCGGCACCAGGGCATCCCAGGCAGCCTGGACGGGGCGCAGCTCCTCCTCGATCAGCTCTCTTTCCAGCTGCAGCTCTTCGTCGAGGATGATCTCATCGACGAAAACGCGCTCCTGGGGGAGTGGGATGAGCCCTCCTTCGAAATCGTATCGGCCCATTCAACTCCACCCCAAAATGAACGAGAAGGAAAAGCCGTTGTAGCCCAGACGGAGATTGGTGTAAAATCTACCTATTCGTAGGTAGACTAACCTGCCTGTTATCCCTGCTGAGAGGTAGCGGCCATGATGGAATAGCTCCATTTAGACCATCTCCTTTCGCGCTCTCTGGGCTTCGTATTCTGCGACGAGCTTTTCATCCGGGAGATAGACATTCCCGGTCTCTTCATCCTCGATCCAAATGGTATGATGATGCAGTTTCGCCAATCGCACTGCACAAATTTCAGCATGCAGAGAATTTGGAGCATGGACTTGAGAGACAAAAGCGCCGTGATATTCTGTCAAGAAGCCGACATTGAATGTCATGCCGACACCGCCCGCGGCTCTGCGCAGCTCAACTCTTGCGAATCTGCCTGGATGGTTGCCCTGTAGCGTCCCGTCCCGACCTCATGCGGCCTTCCACCGTATTTACTCTTGACCTTTTCCCGCTCGATCATTCCGGCGTCGAGGAGGTGGCGCAGGTGACTCTGTACCGCCGCCCGGCCCATGTTGCAGACCATGACGAGATCATCGGTGCTTTGCGGCCCCTGCAGGATGGCCGCCAGGACCTCTGCCTCATCTCTCCGCAGACGGGCAGGGCTCTTCAGGAAGTGATGGTAGCCAACGTGGCTGTTCATGATGACTCACCGCCTTCTTCTGCAGGGTTATTGGCAGGGGCAACGGGGACGAACGAATCGCAGACCATCGGATTGCAGTCGGCCCGGCGCTCGCAATAGGGGGCGTTCAGGCACTTCATTCGATCACCCTCAGATTGAATAGTCCTAGGTCCTGCTCTCCGTCATCGTGCCAGTACGGCTGAATCGACGCCAGAAACTCGACCTGTTTTCCAGATCGCGGCAGAGGGCCTCTCCAGTGTCCGGGGCGAACATACGCATGATTCGGGCCGCCGATGGGTGAGAAGACATCCTCCAGGACCACTATGCCTCTATCTGTGATCTTGTTGAAACGGGCGGAGAAGCGGGCACGTGTCAGGCCTGCCTCCCGGAGAAGGGCGAGATCGCGTCTCATGCCGGAGCCCCCTTCAGTTTGGCCTCTTCCTCCATGCGTTCGATCAGCTGATGCGATTTCTCCAGGTCCTCACGGAGTTGATGCTTGTCGGCCCGCTCCTTTGCGAGTTCGTCCAGCAGCCTATCACGATCGGCCAGCACTTGCTCGAAGAGCGGTCCGGACGGGACTTTGCCGGATCTGAGCAGTTCCTTGGGATCCAGCCGGTTGAGGTCCTGCATCCTAGACCACCTCCCTCAGGCTGCCGTTCTGCTGCACAATCCAGATAGTGCCGTTACTCGCAGTAAGGATGGACTCATTGCCCGGTTGGATGGTCAGACTGCACAGGGGGCCGCTGGCGGAGATCTCATGATAGCCCGCGCCGCTGAAGTGGCCGGACTCCTGCAGGATGATCATGTCAATGTCGTCTGCTGCGCCGTTTGCCGGGCGCAGGCAGACGAGGGCCAGCAACAGGATGGCTGCCGTCAGGGCGAGAAACCAGAGAAAAGGCGGTATGGGGCTTGCGGAGACATGCACGATGCCCCGGACGCCGATCACGGTGCCCTGCGGGTCAGTCTCCTGGACTACTTCGAGGGCCTTCATTACACCAGCTCCGAGGCTCTGATCATTCCTGCAGCCGTGATCCCGCGCTGGGTTGTTCGATAGATGTCGCCCGCCTTCGTCGTGCGGTGGGTTTGTCTGATCGCCTCAATGAGCCCGGCCTTCTGCAGTTCATCCAGGTAGCCATTGGCGGTCCGGAAATTGAGGTTGCACTTGTAGACAATCCGGGTCTTGATCGCGCCTTCGCCGGCACAGAGGTCGAGGATGGCGAGAATGATTTGCTGCCTGCTGCGCTTTGAGGTCATGCAGGCACTCTCCTCCACTGCCAATCGTTCTCTTGAATGAAGATGGAGATCTCCTGCCCGACCAGGCCCCGGAACTCAGTCAGCAGCCGGGCCGGAGCTTCAAGCACCTTGCCTTTGATGGACAGCCCGATGAAATCCTCATCGAGCTGCACAATGGAATCTAACGTCCCCCAGGCGACGATGGTTTTGCTGTGCGTCGAGACGATTTCGTCATTAGAAGACAGGTCCGGAAAAGCATTTATAGAAGCGCTAACAACGCTATCCATTGCTGTTGACCGCAACCGTCCTCCTTCGGGCGGGCGGTCACATCGCCCACGATTTTGCGAGCCCTTTTCAGTCGGATGGATCACCAGCTCCTGGCGCAGTGATAGCAGCCCCGCATCCTTGAGCTGGTAGACCCTGCGCCGGACGGTATCCCTGGAAGGCGGCGTTTCAATGCCTGGATCCAAAATTACCGTATCCGCTGTCTGTGCAATTGTTGTACCAGGTTTATCACAAACCAAACCTAAAATAATCTCGTTGAGGCTATCCTTATTGCTATCGCTTTCCTTCTTGGCTTCTCTAATTGGCGGCGTTTCAATGCCCGGATCCAAAATTACCGTATCCGCTGTCTGTGCGGTTGTTGTACCGGGCTTATCACATACAAAGCCAAAAATACTCTCGTTGAAGCTATTGCTATCGTTTTCCTTCTTAATTTCCCTCATCGCCCACTTCCTGAAAGTGGGCCAAAGTGAAGGTGAGTTGCAACATTCAACAGATACGCTTATCTATTTTGACGAAGAGAGTTGCAACTACCCACGGGCAGATCCGGACGTTCTTGCCAGTTCGGACGGATTTGCCTTTGGCCTTCTTTCTTATTGCTGTTGGTAATCACATTTGCATTACTGATGATATACTTTTCGACGAACATTTTCGGTATGAGCTTGCGCATGTGCGGTGCGAAAGTAATGTCCATGTCCTCCTTGCTAATATTTCGGCTTTTGCCGGTATATAATTCGACAAGTTTTTTCGTCGCGAATTTTTGTATTGCCGCGATTGAACACATGTGCTAACTTTCAGGCACAATTTTCATGCTCCTTTTGCAGTTCCACCAGATTGGCTCGATAATATTTGGTCTTCGCAGAGTCCCGGCAGGGTTTTGCGGCCAGGAGCTTTTTCTGAGCTGCACGAAGGTCGGATGCGATGTGATGGCATCACGCGTGCGGGCCATTCAGTTTGCCTCCTGTCCGGTTCTCTTCCTGCAGACCGGGCCCATGCCAGCCTTCATCGAGGCCTCGGCCTTTAGCTTTCGGCGGCAGCGTACACAGTAGCGGGTAAGCTCGGCCTCATTTGGGCAGCATTTTTGCTCGCCGGTGCCCTGTGCAGCCATTCAGACCACACCCCCAACAGCATTGCATTCCAATCGCCAGTACATATTCCAGGTGAGTTCGTCGGTAGCTGATGCCATGATCCGGGCATCGACCGCAAGGATTCTGCGCCCCGTGATCATGCGGGCCCGCGTGCGCTCGCCGGGGAGCGTAGCCAGGCGCAAACAGAGAGCCTGGCGGCGGACTAACAGTCCTGATCTCATATCCTATCCTCTTGCTTGCTCATTCTGCAGCATGACAAGCGACATGGTCTTGGTCAGTTCAGAAATGATGTACACAGCCTCACAGGGCCTGTAGGATTCTTCCAGGTCCTGGAATATGGACGAGGCTTTTTGCTCCAATTCACTCCTGCTTTTCGGTCTCATTCTTCTACACCACCTTGGGATTCAGCAATGTCTGGACGCCCGCCAGACAATCTTCGGACAGCTCCAATTCCTTTTCTGCGTCCTGGGCTAAACGGTACTCTGCTGTCAATTCCAGGGCCTTGCGGGCCTCGTACATAGCGGCCTTGGCCCTAGCAACGCGATCATACGCTGCCTTCACTACCAATGCGTCAACTTTGGCCATTTTATGCTCACACACTAAATAACATTGTAACATAGTTCCTATATAAATTTTGTGGAAAAATATCTGAGTTTCAAAAAGATTAATATATATGCAGATGCAGAGTAACATTTATGGCAAACGAGGAAAAGGAGCCTACAGATACAGTAAGGATCTACAAAAGCGATAAGGAGAGGATTGCCAGAGAGGGCGTCTTCAACGAATCATGGGCCGATGTAGTTAGAAGAATATTAGACGAACGCGATGAGCTGAAAAGGGAAAAAAGGGTTCACGATCAAAACCCTCTCATGGCCTCAATGAGTGAACCCATTCCCGCTTAATTGACATTATAGGTGGAACTACAATGTCACCAGATACAAAGATAGCGGAGGCTAAAAACTTTCCTGATGCCCCGGCTACGGTGCTCCTGCGAGCCTCTGACCTGGCGGCGATCCTTCAAGAGGTGCAAAGCCTACGTGAGATTGTCAAAGAGCATGAGATGCGCTTGAAAAAACATGGCAAATATATTCGCGAACTGAGGTTCCTGGAAGAGCCTGAACCCGGCCCAAAACAAAGGGATCGTCGCGAGATTCTTCGTGGTCTCTTGGTTGTTAATAGCGGCAAGATGTATGCGTGGGATGCACGCAAAAGAATGGAGATGGACGAAGCCTCCTTTTAAAGACTGGTTTCAAGGATAGGAGACTTCATCGAGGTAAAGAAATTCATGGTGAACAAGCGAAGAAATTTGCTGGTTTTGCGATCTGAGAAAGTTTGATTTCATGTGTCAAGTATTGTGAACCTTCTCTTCAAAGCTTGGGAATTTAACTTGAATTTAAAGAGAATAGCGCACTTTTCTGATATCGATTAGTCTGAGATAGAAATAGTATTTTAATAAATATATTATTATTGAACTTTGAATTAGAGGAATACCATCTCAATACTCGACACTTGAAATCAAGTTTCAAAATGCTCTCCATCTTAACACCCCTGCATGGTCCCTCCACCTACCCAAAAGTTTTTCGTTAGATCATCTCATCACTAATTTCCTAGATCTTCAATCAACTCTGATATCTTATCTTCCCTTCGGGCATCCGATTCGAAGCTAGAGGATATCGCTTTCATGAGAAGTGCGGTGCGTGGCCACCTGTCTCTCATGATGCGAGCAAAGGAGGCATAGCGCTCAACGATATCTCTCTCCTGAGAGCCACCACCTCGAATCGAGCGATTTACTACGCCTCTTTTACCGTAAATGCCTGCGATGATTCCATTCTCAATCTTTTCGCTTCTCAACTCCTCAATAAGATCACGGAGAGCTTCGTGCGGCCAAGCTCCATCCGCGCCATCAGGGTAATTCGCAAGCACTTGCCCAATGTAATAATCAGCTGTATCTTCTAAGCCCTCTAAACGAGCCAATTCGCGCGCCTGATCGATCCAAGACATCAGTTTTTCGGAATCTACGCTCTCATCTTCATTAACACCTGGTGGTCGTCTCCAGCTTTGGAGTAGGTTAAAGGCAATACGAGCGCGGATTTGCTGCTCTTCGTTTGGTTCACTGGATACATCATTTTTAGAAGGATATAGCCATCTTAGTATTTGAACAAAAAACTCAGGATATTCGTGAAATGCTTCATACAAAATCTTTGGAGGTCGTAGGTAATTCTGAAGCAGCGGCAAGAAGAACAGCTCGAATTGCATAAGTTGCACTCTTTCTATCACTGTAGAAGATTCAAGGAGGTTTAGCAGCTCAGAAACCTCATGAGCCAACGAACTCCAATTTACCTTTTCGGCAATTTTAATCGCAGATTCCAGCACATTAGCTACAAGTCTCGGGGAATCGACTAGTTTGCTTCTATATAGTGCCGTAAAGTCTATTGCAGTCTCCATGCGCCCAGAATCTATTAGCTTCGATATGACCCGTTTGCAGTCATCAGTCTCAAGACTTCCTCGCCCATTAATGCCTACTTCTAACCAATAGAGACGTTGTATTTCATTATCCTCTTTGCTTAATGCATCCAAGGTACACTTATCAACAGGAAGGCAGAGATAATAGTCTACACGCTGGCGAAGAGTCCATTTTCCCCAAAGTTCGCTCGAACGCAGGCTCCTAAGCCATTCTTGACCTTTAATTGCAGTACGTCCATAAAGGAAGCCAAAGGCGGCCATCTTTTGAGCCGGTTCAGTCGAGCCCAGTATTTGGTTTAGGATCACACCATCTTGGTCGCCCAATATCCTGCTTTTTCCTACAGCCCACCCTACAAGATAAGCTTCTTCTGCCTTGCTAATTAGCTCTAGCAGCATTGGCAAGCCGTCTCGATCAAAGAGTTCCTCTGCAGCCTGTACGCGAGCCTGGTTGATCATCTCATCACGTTCTCTTCCCCGAGAGATATCTCCTTCGGGGAAACTGCATCGATAGGAAAAAAGCCATATCTTTTTCTGGATAGGGTCTTCGGGTTCAAACCGATCATAGCATTGCCTTAGTCGGTCGATGGCAACTAATGGAAGGACCCATTTGGCATTTGGAAATTGCAGATGTCTAGAAAGCAATTGACGCAAAGCTTCCCATATTTGTAGGCTGTTGGGCTGACCGAGCACCTCTGGATTTATTGCAAGCAAGCGATCTATAACCATATCGAATTCAGGCTTTGGGATATCATCAAGCAATTCAATCAAAGCTCGCCAACGTACACCATCAGTGCCAGCATCCTCAAGAAGTCGGGCAACAATTTCATTTACAGCTTTTGATATCTCAACAAATGGGACTGGATTATCCGCCTCGTGTAACCAGTCACGGTATTCAGGCTTATGTGTAGGAAATGCAGTATTATGAGAACCCGGAATTAAATTCACCATTAGGTCCCATGCCACATTTGGCTCACGATGGCGAATCAGGTCAAGAACTCTTAATCGCTGTTCCGGATTGGCAGCTGTGCCCGGGTGCCATAGTAGGAAGATCTCTCGCAGACTGGCGAGAGGCCGGTTTGAAAGTTTTCCGCCAGGGTTCAATCGAGCAAGGCTTGCGAGTAATAATGCAGATTGACCCAAGTATTCAGGAGACCAAGCTAATACCTCCAACGCCCATAATAGTCCCGTATGCGGCGAGCTTTGTATCAAGATATTTTCGGAGTCAGAAAAAATTTGGATTAAGCTTGGACTTGGGGTCCCAAGATTGCGCTCTACAGACTTCAAGAAGATTTCCGGGGAAGCTTCGGCTAATAATGGCAGAACCGGTGACAAAGAAGCCCATAACTTCCAGTCTGTTGCACGCCCAAATATCGCACCAATAATCTGGTTTGCCCAATCTTGCCCCGATCTGGTGGCCAAAGTGCATTGGTCACTGAAAGTAGCCATCAATGCCAAAGTTTCGGCAATTCCTCCCCGGAGATAAACCGAGTATTTGAGTTCCTGGCCATGAATGTTTGCTAACCATCGTTCATCCACTGGGAGCTCGAATTTGGGGTCCAGCTCTCCCAAAACATTATGCGCTGCCGAGGCAAACCGTCCTAATACCTCGTTGGCCAAATGGCGGGCAAGCAACAGCCAAGTATCCTCCCTGGCAGTTACCGTCCATGTATGTTCCACTAAGTGTACAGGTGGATCGGGTTTTTGGCTCCAGTTGATAAGGATCTCGCGCAATTTAGAATAGTCGCAGCCCGCAAAGCATGCGATCGCTTCTTGGTCGGCGACACATTCATCATTCCATCGCCCTGCAAGTAGAGCTGGGAGGAGGGATCTAGCTATTTCAGGCTGTTTAGCCCACTCTGGTATAAGTATGATGGCGTTCCTATCCGCCAGCTCCCGTCTCATTGCCTCAAGGTTTTGCCTGGCTAGCCCCGCAAGGTCTCTTATCCGATTCTCGGGGATACCCATAGCTGCTAGGGCTTTCTCTGCCTCTCTTCGATGCAAGCGCGAGATAGTATGTGTATTTCCTATGGGAGGCTCACTTAGATCCAATGGAATTAGAATATGGTGGCCTCTCTCGATCGCCATTGTGACCATTCTACGATCGGGGAACGTGGGAATTAGGATAAGAGGAGAATCCCTTAAGGCCAATTCTTGCCATGCGGTAGCATCCTGCACAACGATTGCTTGCGCCAAAACGTGTTCCATTTCCACTACCGGAAGCCGAAATAGGGAAGAGATGAAGTACGCAATTGCTTCATCTTGTGATTGAGCCTGAAGTCCCAGAATAGACGGTTCTGAATGAAGCCACTGCTGAATCTTCGGAATGCCATCTTCCCTGCCAGCAATTACAAGATCTGGGCTTAGCGCTGGATTGGTGGAATGTGACCAGATCTCCCAAAAGCTATCGAGATCAATCGCACCAACTGGATGCTTGCCGATCAACTTTGAAAACCAGAGGTTGACTGCAGGCGCCTGCTCCAGCCAGGCATCAAGATCCGCAGCATCATATGCCCGCACAATCTTCCAGATATTTTCTCCCTGCTTTTCCTCTTCCCAGGCTTTTTTATTAGCCCAGCCGCGTGCTGAGACAAAAATGAAGGATTTCCTAGCCTTATCCAATTCCTTTGGATCACCAGATCTTTTTTCATAATCACTATCTGCTTTGCCTTTCGTGTTCTTCTCAGTGGTAAGCTCCCATCCAGAGAGTCCATCAGGCACGTAGGCGTTCCCTTCGTGGACTTGTATGGTCCCATCCCAATCTCCAAACGCTATTCCTTCATCTGACCGGAATTGAATGCGATCTATTCGCTTTAATGTAGCCCATGCAAGTTTCCTGAGGAGTTTAGGCAGGTTAGCTTGGGCGTCTCGTCGATTTGCCCAAAAATTGATATCTGTTGCGTTGACATAAATTGGACTTTTCATTTAGACACCCCAACTAAGGCATTATGGATTCATTTTCTAAATTATTTATTCCTATGCATCATCTTCAAATAAATTCTCAAGCACAGACGCATTTGGTCCCGAATGCAATCTCTTTCATACGAGAATGCATATCCAGCCGAAGGCCTTCCCGGGTCTCCAATCAAGGGTGTCCCAGCCTACCTTGCTCGATCACTGGCGACCCACGCTCAACCGAATTCCCGCCGGGCATCAATGCCCCATAAGCCGCATCTAATCCAAGATCCCGCCTGCCAAGGATGATCCGGCCCACAAGCAGCCACCCGTATCAGATGGATGTTAATCTATCTATGAGTGCGAAATAGAAAAGATGCGATCTGAAGCGTTGAGTAGCCTGGTATGAACAATCAAATGCAGACTGTGCATATTCATCGCAACATTGGATTACTGGTTTTACATTGATAAGATACAGCAAAATTTATAAATTTTCTTAAGGAGAAACTTTATAATAATGAATGTTAATTTGGTTTTCTGTGAAGCCAAAAAAAAGCTTTGAAGAAACTTGCAGAATGGAAAATCTTCATGATGGGAGTTATGATTGGGTTATATGCAAATGCCTAAAAGGATTGATGGGTGTAAGAAAATATTATAGAGATTTTAGCCCGGATATAGGAGACAACAACATTTTCTCTGTAGATTTTCATGAACTCTTTTTATACATGTACTATCAGCAAAATGATAAAAATAAATTTAGCTTAATAAATTATATTTTTGATCCAGAACTTAAAAGAGATTTCAAGTTCACAATGCTTCCTCCAATGTTGATTGAATTGAGAAGGCATTATGATGATCTGAACAAAATAACCCAAAATTATAATTATCCTAGAAAACGTAAACATTCAAAGGCATTTGATCTATTGCTGGAAAAAGCTGATGGTTTAAACCTAGACGACGAAAATGTAACAAAATCCGAAAAATATCTGGAATTGATAAAGTTTTGGGAAGATAATATTAATAAACTATCAAATTTTGATATCACAGCTTTAATGTCAACTAATTATGGGGGCATAAAATTTCTGGAAGATCCTAATTCAAAATTAGTAAATCTTTTCAAGAAGGAAGTTATCCGTAATCCCTCCAAAATTAAGATAATAAGCGAAATTATGCCAAATATCGAACCCGATAGAGTAACATTGGACGAATGCTTCAATGAATTTAGGAAATTCGAGAAAAGAAAGTATACAAACCGCAACAATCTTATCGATGCAGAACATGCAGCATTAAGTTACAGGATCAATAAATTGCTAAACAAGGACCTTTTTGGAGAAAATCCAAACGCAAAATCGAATAAAAGAATATTGGAAATTTACACGGGTTCCCCTTCAACACTGCGTGTATTTGAGAGCAAATTAGACTCCGAGCATTTTAGCATCAATCCGGCATTTGATTATAAATCTGCATTTGATTACAAATTTGTTAAATGCCCGATCTATATTACGACGAGAACCTTCTGCAATAATGAATTTAAAGATACCTTTGTAGCTCCAGGCGAATTCTTAGATGCTTCCATTGATGCGCTACTGGAATTGAAGGGCAGCAAAGGAAACTTTATTTCGCAGGACTTATATATACGAGATATCGATTATTCCGCAAAGGAGATTCTAAAATATTTACGTCTATTGGATATATTTTTTATGAATGAAAAATTTGGCATGTATTTAGAAGAAGCGTTTAAAATTACACATTTTTATTATAATATTAATAACTTAACAAAAATGCAGCAAATGTTGCACAGTCTAACAAGATATGACGATTACGAAAAAATAAGGTTAATAAAAGAAATAACATTGGATTATGACATTAAAGAGCGAGAATATGATAAAAATATAGAGTGTGTTATGGATATGATCTATAAAAATACTAAAACTGCATACAGCCATTATTATGAATTCTTGAAAGAATACGACTATTCTAGACTTAGTCCTAGGATGAAGAAATGCTATGATTACATCATGCAGGAACCCGAAAATCCATTTGATAGAGGCAATTAAGAAGGAGAGCTAGTATGCCAAACACTGATTCGATTGATATAGTCTTAACTGAAGGAGTTGATTTGGTTACCCAATCACTCGATGACGTAGTCAGAGGCAACCTGATCAAGCCACAGATAAATAAGTTAGGAACCAAGTTAAGATTTATTATCGCGAGAAAATGGAATTCGTGGTATCCTAGTTATTTTACTACTAACGGTGGATGCTACGCATTTATTACAAGAGATTTAGAAGAAGATGTTAAAAAAAATTCGGGCGTAATAGTGATTGATCCTGGCATAAGGTTTTCGGAAATTCTAAGGGATAATTTCAGCATAGAGCCTCAAGATATACGCAGCGTTGTTGTCTCTCATTATCACCCAGATCACACAATGGGTTTATTTGAATTGCTTACTCTTACTCATGAATCTCAGTATCCATGTACCTATTATTTAAATAAAACAACATATGATTCCTTTAAAGTATTTCAAGGAAAATATAACAAAGTCGTGGAACTAACAAAAAACCAAGTAGTTAAATTGGCACAATATGATAAAAAAAGAGAGAATAGAATATCAAGAATACGTGGAACGAGCGGTTCTCATGGTAAATCTAGAAATAATGAATCGATTCATGTAAGAACACTCAAGACGTTTCATGAAGAAGTAGGGAATCGGCATAATTGTCTAGGATTTAATTTTCAAATTAATTCGGACGGGAAAGCAAGAGAGGTTGTTATTCTCGGTGATACCGATGGTAATCAGAATTATTTGGATTTATATATCGAATATTTGAAAAATGCAAATATCGCTATTCTCCATATTGGATCGTATTCGCAGAAGGATAAGAGTTTTGGTTCAGGGAATAAGCATCTATATAAACAAGGATTACTTAATATTATTAACTGTATTAATTGTGTTAGGGGAGGTAACATAGCATTAAGGGAAGGAAAGATAGTGGAGTGCTTACGTGAAAGTGAATCATTGGAAAATAACAAGAAGTCATGTCGTTTTCATAAGGAGAATTATTTCAATAATCTTGAAGCCGTATTCGTATCCGAATTAGGTCTAGAGATGGCTCCGATTACGGAGTTATTAAATTCTTTTAATGATTTCAAGTGGTTTTCTGGTTTATATCCAATTTTAATATTCTCAAAATTCTGTAATAATGAAGATGAATATATAAAGAATTTGGAATCAAAGTTTAAGAATAAATTTGTCTGCTACGACGAGCGATTGAAATTGGCATCAAGAGTCTATTCAACTCAATCTTTGAGATCGCTCCAAGATTTCCTGGAGAACGTAAAAAAGATGGAAAATGGCTCTAAATCAAATTATTGCAAAAATTTAATTAAAATTAATAATTTTTCCATCTTTCTCATATTTCAATTGTTTTATTTATCTATCCTTAACGTTCCATCATTTAGATACAAAAAAAATAATGCTCATAATAGCACTAAAATCTTTTTAGAAGGTGATGGGCGAGACCAAACGCTATATAAATTACTAACCAAATTTGATAAATTTTGCATCGAAGAGAGGTTTGATCTAAGTTTAAAGGACTTCGAAAGTTTTGAAAAGGAATCGCAAAATTGCGGAAGAAAGTTCAAACAGCCGATGAAACAAGATTCTGAATTAAAATTCTTTATTTCTCATCTAGAGATAACTGTTAGAAAATTCTTGACATGCCTAATGGACGACATATATATCGAAGGCTTCCGTAATGAAACAACCGATAAAATGGAATCCTATGAAGATATTCAGAAAAATATCAATTATCTTGCATATTATATGCTGAAATCAATCAAATACTTAAAATCCTTTTCGCGCGAGGACAGGATCAAGATAGATCATAGAGAAAACAACTTCTATGAATGGGAAAACTTTGTTGAATCGATATCACTATTCGCTTCCAATGACAAGAAAATACTAAACCTAATAGAGGCAAAATTCGAAGACAATGTGGATTTTAGTAATATTATTTGTTTAGTGGCTTTGGAAATGCAAAACCAGACCCGCGACTTGAGATTTGCTGAAACAGATTTAAGAAAAGATAGTACGGCCCTAAGCAGGATCTTGCTAAAAATATTACAGCAATACTCAGATCCGAGATGCCTCAATGACAAATCAGTTAAATTCTTTCTATCAGATTTGGGAATTGAATTGGATTTTTCCGAGATTATTCGAATAAAGGATGCTAAGAGAGATGAGTGGGTTGAAATTGCAAATGCATATCAATCAATCGATCATGAAGGAGATCTCATAATTAAGCCCAAGGTTGAATGGATCAATAGATGGAATGAATTTCAAGAAATCGGGTGTCCGGATATATAATTGAAAAAATAAATATCGTAATTCTATTCACCGAATTGTGATATTTCTATACTGCCTTTGCGTCATTGGCTGCCCATAGCGAGCTTCAAGGAGGCTGTGGAAAGGGAAACGGGGATCCTGATAGAGGTTGACTCCTACGACGGGATTGTCTTCCCCCACATGGCCGATGGCCCAGGGGCCTATAACCGCTACTTTGGCCGGCAGGTTACGGGCAAGATGAAGATCCGGGGCGTGATGGCCCGCAAGGGAGACACGCCCGAGTACGTGCGCCGCATGCAAAAGGAGCTGTTCGAGGTCTTGGGCGAGGCGAGGTGCCGGGAGGAGCTGCGGAGGATCGAGCCCAAGGCGCGAGGAGTTGCCAGGCGGTACATGGAGGAGCTGGGAGATGCTGACGTCCAGGAGCTGGCCATCCACCGCAGGGTGGGCCGCTTGAACTACTCCCGCAGGTGTGCGGAGGCCTCGGCGGTTCAGGCTCACGTAAAGCAGGGGATTTCCCTTGCGCCGGGGATGGAGATCGGCTACGTGGTGAAGGACGCCAAAAAGTGGGAGGTGGATCCGGAGAGGACGGCGGCGGAGTTCGATGCAGGGTATTATGGGAAGCTGCTAGAGAAGGCGTGGGAGGAGGTAGGGTTCGTGTTTTAAGCAGAACAATCCTTCGAGCCATCTTGGTCAAGTCTAGCCTCTTCTATGATCATCCTTACCTTTGATGTCGCAACTATGCCAGCTCTATCCTAGTGGTATCCTCAACGACTTTCGACGAAATCCTCTTAAGGATCTTAAGCCAATATTTTTATTGGAGAGATTATTAAGTGACCCAACGAATTGCGCTATTTAACCACAAAGGCGGAGTTAGTAAAACAACAACTACATTTAATCTAGGGTGGATGCTAGCATCAAAAGGAAAGAGAGTCGTATTAGTCGATGCGGATCCGCAATGCAATCTTACAGGCATTGTCTTAGGATACAAAGGCTCGGCAGAATTCGAACAATTTTATGAAACGGATACAGAAAGTAACTTAAGGTCAGGACTAGCTCCAGCGTTTGAATCTCAGCCTAGGCCAATCGAAGCGGTAGATTGTATACCAGTTGATAAACGAGATGGCTTGTTCTTGCTTCCAGGACACATAAAACTCTCAGAATACGAAGTCACACTAGGAATTGCACAAGAGCTTTCTGGATCCATTCAAACCCTTCAAAATTTGCCGGGATCGATATCATATCTTCTTAATAAAACTGCAGAAAGAATCAATGCAGACTATATGCTAATCGACATGAATCCAAGCCTAAGCTCGATTAATCAAAATTTGCTTATGACAAGCGATTTTTTTATAGTACCAACAAGCCCGGATTATTTTTCAGTTATGGCAATTGATACCCTGTCTACTGTTTTGCCTAGATGGAATAATTGGGCAAGAAAAGCTGCATCGTTAACGACACTTAAAGATGCTACATATCCATTTCCTGAACCAAAGCTCAGACTTCTCGGAACGATAATTCAAAAGTATCGTCCACGAGAGGGGGCAGCCACTAGTGGTTTCCAAAAATGGATAGATGAAATAAATGGAATTGTGTCTAAAAAGTTTGTTCCCGAGCTTCATAAGATGGGGATGACATTTCCAGGACATGTCTACAATACTCAAGGCATAGGAGCAGATCTCTGCTTGGCAGCCATTCCCGACTTTAACACGCTTATTGCAAAATCGCAAGATTACCAAACCCCCGTTTATGCATTAACGCCGGAACAAATTGGGTTAGGAGGCAAAGTCCTTGATAGGACAGTCGTATCTCGAGACTCATTTGAAAAAATATTTTCCGATCTTGCAGATAAAATTATGGGGCTGATATCCAATGCAGGCAGCGATTGATCAGTTTCGCGTCAACATTCGCTATGTACGTAACATGGGTGCCCTTCACAAAGCCCTTAATGCTCAAACAACCAATGCCTTGGACCTCTCAGACATATTAAGAGCAGAACTCGTAATGGCAGTAAGTGCACTTGATAAATACATACACGATATTGTCCGATATGGCATGTTAGAGGCATATATTGGAAAACGATCGAGAACCAAAAAGTTTCTGCAATTTTCTATCACATTAGGGAGCGTTCAAGTTGGAATTTCTGCGCCGACGAATATTAATTGGTTGGAGGAGGAAATTAGAAATAGACACGGCTGGCTAAGCTTTCAGCGGGCGGATAAGATATCCGATGCTATTCATTTATTTTCGGATATAAATATATGGGCAGAAGTTGCAAAATGTATCGGAAAAAATGCAGAAGATATTAAAACACAACAAAATCTCATAGTCGATCGAAGAAATTGCATAGCGCATGAGGCAGATATAGACCCATCTTATACTGGTAGCCGCTGGACTATCAATGACGCAATGGTCGATGAAGCGATAGATTTTATTGAGCGAGTCGCGGAAGCCATCTATATCGCGTGCAAGTAATCATTAGCAAGAATGCTCTCTGTTCCAAGCGCCTCCGCCTTCATCTCCCTCGCCTTCCGCCTGGGCCGCCTCGGCATCCATCATCCCGGCGCTCCCCAGGTGCACATTGCGCGTCTTGCCGCCCTCGCGCCAGTAGGCCACCTAGTAGCAGATATCGCAGGACAACTCGAAGCCATTTCCTTCAGGACTTTTCGTCTCTCTCCTCCACTCGTCCTCTCGCCAGCCTTATGGCTTCATGCAGCTTGGCCTCCAGGACCTCATGTGGCGGCAGTTCTTCCAGATACTCCGCCACCCGAATCTCGCCCCGGTCGAGCTGCAACAGCTCGATCTGTTCTTGGTTCTTCTCGCTGCACAGAATCAGCCCGATAGATGGCTCCTCGCCAATCCACCGCCTGGCCTCGCGCTCTCAGGGGTCCTGCCTAGGGCTACTCTGCAGGACGAATGCTGCTGGCCATTCTTGCTCTTCACGCCAGGTCCTCTCCTCCAGTCGCCTTTGAATCATATCCTCGATAATCTTCAGGCCTGGCCCGGAAAATCTCAGCCAGAATCTCCTTAGCAGTCTGCAACTCAAGAACATCGAAGTTAACAGCCTGTCCGGGCGAAACAAGATTGGTTCTGCTTCTGCGGGGCCATTGCAGGGACGGCCAGCTCACGAGAATACCTCCCGCGTGGTTTGATCCCTCTTCGTCTTCGGGAGTGTCTTGGCGGCCATCCTCGGAGCAGCCCTGGGCCCTTTATCGAAATAGAACGCCCGATCGGAGTTCCGCATCAGATCCTCCAGGAATGAATCAAGTGCAGGCGAATAGAGCAACACTGCCGCATCCTTCGATACGTCGCCAAGGGCATGGGTGAACTCGACCATCTCGGCTGCATCTTCATACAGCATCGGATCATGTTCTACGATGATGAGCGAGTGATAGGCTTCTTCCGAGATAGTCATTAGCTGAAAGATAGTGAAGCCCCTCCTGACCTCCAGCTCCGTGAGTCTGCGGTCCAACTTGCTCAGGATGCCGGAGTAGTTGCCGGAAACATAAAGCTACTTTATACCTCTGCAGATTCAAGTTCTTATTCAAGGCCTGGATGAACATATCTTTCAGTGCCACCAGGACACTGAAGGACCCTTCTCTGAGGATAACGGAGGGATAAAGCTCGAAGTCCATATGACCATCTAGGGCTTTTGAGGATATGAGGCCAAGGCGCGCGTGGCGAAAGTAATTTCGCGATGTCATAAACAAAAATTAACACCGTTAATCGGGCAAGGCGAAAAGTATTTTCATCTCATCGCCTCAGCGCCTGAGACCCCATCCTTTAGGGTGGGGAGGAGGCGCGTACAATAACTATTTAATCTCATAAATCCATCTCCCCATGTTGTTTTCTTGACC
>Ga0310040_1001347_pt1 | contig 18221 bp, 23 predicted proteins | sample EPASupsiteHSE623_FD_200237 | JGI IMG/M metagenome (GOLD analysis project Ga0310040, IMG submission 200237) | Bioremediated contaminated groundwater from EPA Superfund site, New Mexico - Sample HSE6-23 (v2) (version 2) | ecosystem: Environmental > Aquatic > Deep subsurface > Groundwater >... | reverse complement strand
AGGCAAGAACTGGAATCGAATATGCTGATAGAAACCATGCCGGAGCCTGAAGGGATATGAGAGACGAGAAGGAGATTCGAGAAGAAATCTTTGCAAGAGTCTCTGAGCTCTATCATTTACGCAAGAGCCGGGAACAGTTCATTCCGGGAGAGACTCGAATAAACTATGCGGGCAGAGTTTACGACGAGAGAGAGATGATAAGCCTGGTAGACGCCTCCCTGGACTTCTGGCTCACCACGGGCAGATACGCCAAGCAGTTCGAAGAGGAGCTGGCCAGGTTCATCGGAGTGAGATACTGCCTGCTCACCAACTCCGGCTCTTCCGCAAACCTGCTGGCCATTTCTGCCCTGACGTCGCCAAAGCTCGGAGAGAAGCGGCTGGGGCCCGGCGATGAGGTGATCACCACAGCATGCGGCTTTCCCACCACGTTAAACCCAATAATCCAGAACAATTTGATTCCGGCCTTCGTCGATGTCGATCTGGGAACATGCAACATCCACGCGGATAAGATCGAGGAGGCGATCACGGACAAAACCAAAGCCGTCTTTGTTCCCCATACACTGGGTAACCCGGTCGAGCTTGATAAGATTTTGAAACTGGTGAAGGAATACGACCTCTGGTTCATCGAGGACAATTGCGATGCCCTCGGGTCCAGGTACAGGAAAAAATACACGGGCTCCTACGGGCACATCTCCACCTGCAGCTTCTACCCCGCCCACCACATCACCATGGGCGAAGGGGGAGCTGTCCTCACCGATGACCCTGTCTTGAAGAAAATAATAGCCTCGTTCCGGGATTGGGGGCGGGACTGCTGGTGTGACCCCGGCTGCGACGACAGCTGCAAAAAGCGATTCGAGTGGAATCTGGGGTCATTGCCGTCCGGGTACGATCACAAGTACATTTACTCGCACATCGGCTACAACCTCAAGGTCACGGATATGCAGGCAGCCATCGGCGTCGAGCAGCTCAAGAAGCTGCCCGGCATCATATCGAGAAGAAAAGAAAACTTTGCGCGGCTGTTTGACGAAATGAGAAAATACCAGGATTATTTTGTTCTTCCTGCCTGGGCGAACAATTCAGATCCGAGCTGGTTTGGGTTTCCCATCCTGGTAAAGGAAGATGCTCCCTTCAACAGGTCCGAGATCGTGAGGCATCTGGAGGCGAGAGGAATTGCAACCAGGATGCTGTTTGGCGGGAATCTCCTAAAACAGCCGGCTTATGAGGGCATCAAATACAGAGAGATCGGCCCTCTGACAAATACGGATCTTATCATGAATAATCTATTCTGGATCGGAGTCTATCCGGGATTAACCGAAGAGATCATTCAATATATGCTGTCTGCATTTCATGAATTCTTTCAAGAAATGAATGCAAAGTGATTTGATTTCTTCCCCAAATCGATTCATGCGGCCGGGCATCCCAACCGGCCAGAGACCCGGCCTCACGGCCCCGGATATATGACATCGACGTTGTCCATGTTTAGAATCAACTTGCGCAGCTCCTCGCATTCAATGGGATGCTTGAACTCGCTGCACATCTTGACCCTCTCGGACAGATCGCAAAGCTCCTTGTCCTTGAGGTGGTAGCCCATCCTCTGGGTGATGTACCTCAGGGCTTTGGCACCGGTATGCTTGCCGATGATGATGTGCCGGGCGGCGCCCACCAGCTCGGGCGAATAGAGCTCGTAGGTCCTCGGCTCCTCCAGGACCGCGGCCACATGGATTCCGGATTCATGGGCGAAGGCATTTGCGCCCACCACTGCCTTGTTCTTGGCCACGGTGACGCCGGAGTAGGTCTCAACCAGCTTGGAGAGGTCCTTTAGCTTGGTGAGATCGTAGCAGTCGATGTCGTGGTGCAGCCGGAGGGCAACCAAAAGCTCTTCCAGGGACGTGTTCCCGCTTCTCTCGCCAATGCCGTTTACGGTGGTGTGAAGCTGCTTTGCCCCTGCTTCGGCACCGGCCAGGGTATTGGCCAGAGCCAGGCCCAGGTCGTCATGGCAGTGCATGCAGATGGGAATATTCACGACTTTGCGAATCTCGCTGATCATGTAGTAAGTAGTGCGCGGATTCATGATGCCAACCGTATCGGCCACACTGATATAGTCGGCATGATAGTCTTCTGCCTTCTTGTAAAGCTTCTTCAGGATCTCAAAATCGGTGCGCGTAGCATCCTCGGCAGAGAAGCGCACAATCAGGCCGTGATCCTTGGCATATTCGACCGCCGCCAGAGCACAGCGAATGGCCTCGGGGCAGCTCATGTGTAGCTTGTGCTTTAAGTGAAGATCGGAGGTGGCGATGAATACGCTGATCATGTCCACACCGCAGTCGATGGCCGCGTCCACATCTTCTTTGACGGATCGGGAGAGGGCAGAGATCTTGGCATCCAGCCCCAGGTTGCAGACCTCTCTTACGGCGTTCATCTCAGCCGCGGACACTACGGGAAAACCGGCCTCTATTACCTCGACGCCGATCTCATCCAGCCGCAGAGCGATATCCAGCTTCTCGTCCGCGCGAAAGACCACTCCCGGCATCTGCTCCCCGTCGCGGAGGGTGACATCGCAGACTTCAATATCCAACGGTGGGGTCCCGGCTAAAGCCAGGAACTGATTCAGGGAATAGTCTTGCATAGCGCGAGAATAGTGAGGATTCATTACATAAATCGGTTTCGAAGGAACAGGGTTTCCGGCACTGTCTGCAGTCGAAAAGCTGAAATTCCAGCACTTATCCGGATGAGCCGAACCTACAAGTGCATACACTCATGCGGACGAAGGATCGAGCAGTGGCGGGAGTCTCGCAAACTGCTCAATTATCCAGCGGTTTCGCACCTCGGGATGAAACACTATGCCGTAAATGAGTCGCTGTGGATGGCGGAACGCCTCCACACGGTCCAGCCTTCCTGCTAAGAGCAAGAATCCTTCCGGAAGAGTCACTCCGAAATTATGCAGATGATAGCCCTCGATCTCTCGCTGCCTTCCTAACAAGTTCGAATCCCGGATGATACTGATGTTCTCAAGGCCGATAGACGGCTGGGGCAAGATCTTGCCGCCGAAGACGGCACTGATGACCTGCATGCCGGCGCAGATTCCCAGAATGGGTTTCTTGCTATTGAGTATCCAAGAGAACAGTTCCATCCTCTCGGCATAATCGTTATCCTTGAGAGCTGTGCCGCAGAGGATTATTCGATCGTACCTCTCCCACTCGATCTCATTTAATTCCGTGAAGTGGCGAATCTCGCTGGAAAAACCTGAACGCGTGAGGGTATCCGCGATGGGATACACGAACTCGTACTGCGAGAGAGAGTCCTTTTCATAACATAGATCCAGCAGAAGAATCATTTGTCCACCAGTTGCTTCATTTTATCCACCAGTTGCAGCTTCTCGATAACGAAATGACCCCGGAAGTCGGCATAACTCTTCGAGGAACTCAGGATATCAATTCGCTTTTTAAAGATGGGCCCATCCAGGACGAAGGTCTCCAGCTCTCCGCCCTCGCCGGAGGGATGGATCCCGTATCTCTTCTGCAGACGCTCCAGGGCCAGGATGTGCTCCTCATCCAGCTCTGCTCCGAGCCATGATTCATCGAAGGGATAGGCGAAGACGCCGGAGACGATGACGCGAAAGCCTTCCGAAAGCAGCAACCTCAGATAATCCACCTGATTTATCTGCCAGAGGGGATTAAAGCACCAGAGATCCAGAGAGCGGCAGATCCTCTGCACCCGCGCCGCCTGGTAGACCGACTCGATGGCCCCGGTGACGATGCCCTGCAGGCCGAATCGATCCCGGGCGGCGGCAACGGCTGCCTGCAGGTCCGCAAGCTCGGCCTCTTTTTCGCCCGGTGTGGGCCAGGAGAGGTAGGGAATGCCGAGGGCCTCGGCCTGCATCTCAGAATGCCGGATGTTGGGGGTATGGAACATGTAGCTGTCCGGATTCTCGGAGACCAGGGTGATGAGGCAGGCTACCTCGTTCTTTTCCAGGGCACGGCGGCAGGCATAGACGGAATCCTTGCCGCCGGAAAAGAGAACACCAAGCTTCATAGCACTATTCCAGGTCAAGCATCTTCCAGATCTTCTTCATATCCAGATTGGCCTCGACGGCGTTGGTGAGCACGCTGTAGCCGTCGCCCTGGGAGGAGTTTGCCGGGGTTCTTATCAGATTCCTGCGGCGGTAGAGGTAATCGAGAAATGCATTGCGGAAGTTCTCGTTCTCGAAGATGCCGTGCAGGTATGTTCCGATCACCAGGCCATTCTCGGCCACCGCACCATCGTCCCCGAAGGCGGCGTCGCCCCTGGGAAGCGTCACGCCCATGTGAATCTCATAGCCGGTGACCTCCTGACCCCGAATGGTCTCCAGAATCGGCCCTCCGCCCGTGACCGTCTTTCTCACCTGCACCGTTCGCTTCTCATAAAGATCAAAGCGCGTCACCGCATCCAGGAGGCCGAGGCCGGGAACGGTTCCGACCGTATCCTCGATGCCGCAGTCGATGATCTCCCTACCCAGCATCTGGTAGCCTCCGCAGATGCCGAGGACCGGGGTATCCTGCAAGGACAGGATCTGACTGCCCATGCCCTTTTCCTTCAGCTCCCTCAGGTCTGAGACTGTGTTCTTGGTGCCGGGAATTATCACCGCATCCGGACGGCCCAGCGGCTCTCCCAAAGCCACATACCTGACGCGGGCGGAGCGCTCCAGAGGCTCGAAATCGGTGAAGTTGCTGATGCGAGGAAGCCTGATCACGGCGATCTCGACCCCATCTCCTGCAGAGCCCGTCTTCTTGTCTCCCAGAGATACCGAATCTTCAGACGGGATATCCAGATCAAGGTAAGGCAGGACGCCCAGGACCGGAACTCCGGTGAGCTTTTCCAGAGACTGCATTCCCGAGCCGAGGATGGCCGGATCGCCCCGGAACTTGTTGATCACCAGCCCCGCCACCAGTGGGCGAATGTCCTCGGGCAGCAGCTCGACCGTGCCGAAGAGGCTGGCGAAGACGCCGCCTCGCTCGATGTCGCCCACCAGAATTACGGGAGCACCAAGATGGCGGGCCACATAAATATTGGCGATGTCCCGGTCGAATAGATTGATCTCCGCCGCTCCTCCCGCTCCTTCCACCACGATGTAGTCGTAGTCCTTCTCCAGCTCGCGGAGGGATTGGTCCACCACATCCTTGAGGCTCTCGATGTCCCGGTAGTACTCCTCCGCCGACTTGTCGGCCAGCGGCTTGCCGAGGACGATGACCTGGCTGGTCCGGTCGCCTTTGGGCTTGAGGAGGATGGGATTCATGAACTCCGTCGGCTCCGTGCGGGCCGCCCAGGCCTGCACCGCCTGGGCGATGCCGATCTCCGAGCCGTTGGAGGTCACCCAGGAGTTGAGGCTCATGTTCTGGGACTTGAAGGGCGCAACGCTTAGGCCGCGATTGCTGAGCAGGCGGCAGAGGGCAGCCACAAGGGTGCTCTTGCCGGAGTGAGAGGTGGTGCCGAGGACCACAAGGAAACGGGACATGTTCTGCCTGCCAGGGCGTACAAGTTTATTTGCCTTTTGGAAGATGGAGTTTTGCAATTGATAGAAGGGGACAACTGCCCAGAAGATTCAATCCAGTTCATCAAGAATCATTTTTGGCAACAGCTTCAGGAAAAAAAGTTTTTAGGAAAACTAGCCGAATATCGCGCCCATTCCCGCTTCCGCCGCTTCCGCTTCATCCCGGAATGCCTTGAGCAGCTTCTCGCCTTCTTCGCCTGTCAGCTCCTTGGCCTGGGTCTCCGCGAGAAGCTTCCTGGCCTCCAGCGCCAGCTCATCCCTGGCCTTGATGTAGATGCAAATGCCGGATTTATCCAGCCCCATGGCCTTGCACTCCCGCACCGTGGGCCCGAGGCGCTTCCAGAACTCCCCGTCAAGCATCTTTTTCATATCCTTGTCGCTGTCCATCCCATAAGTGAAAACCAGTTCCATTTTCAATCCCAATCCTGAAATTGCCAATGATTTTAGAGATCCTGCATTGCTTTTTTCAGCATCTCGGTGCACCTGTCCATCAGATCTGCAGCATCGTTTATGTCCTGTGCCGCCTTCTCGCTGATCTTGCCTACCTGGACCGCCCTCTCTCGAAAAGAGGAACTGTGGCTCTGGTTGTGTTCGATCCAGTGCTGCAGCAAATGCAGAGCCTCGTGCTTGCTCAAATCGTGATGCTTCAGTTCATGATGGCTTGAATCGTGATCCTGCATAAATGTGCGCTCCTGATTCTACCAATAGTGCATATAGTATTACTTTTTATAACTATTGGTACCATTACCCTAATGGCCTCGTCGGATCATGTAGTCGGCCAATTCGAGCATCAGACCCTTGGCCTCCGAGTCGGGCAGCACACGGAGGGCCTTCTTGCCCCGCAACACCATCTCCTCCGCTCTGGAGCGGGCATACTCGATCGAGCCGCTCTTCTCCAGGACGGAGATGGATCTCGTGATTTCTTCTTCGCCGGCATCCTTGCAGCCAAATACATCCACCTTGACGCCGTTCGCCAGAGCATGAATCATGATCAGAGTCTTCTTTCCTTCGATCAGGTCGCCACCCTGCCGCTTTCCCGAAACCTTCTTTGAAGCTGTAAGATCGATAACATCATCCTGAAGCTGGAAGCCCATGCCGGTCAGCCTGCCGAACTCATCCATGGCAGAGACGACCTTCGGTTCCGCTCCGACGAGGAGCGCGCCCATGGAAGCGGCGGCTCCGTAGAGCACGCCGGTCTTCTTCTCGATCATCTCCATGTACTCGTCCTCGGAAACCTGAGTTCTCTTCTCAAACTCCATATCCAGCCACTGGCCTTCGCAGATGGCGGTGCAGGTTCCCGAGAGCACATTCATGGCCCCCAGGATCTGCTCGGGCCTGGCCGGTGTCTTGCCCAGAACCTGGAATGCTTTGGAGTAGAGGGTGTCGCCGGCGAGAATGGCTCCTGACACGCCCCAAATCTTATGAACGGCAGGGCGACCGCGGCGCACATCGGCATTGTCCATGATATCGTCATGAATGAGCGTGAAGTTATGGATCAGCTCAATGGAAACGGCTGCCGGTGCAAAAGAGGCGGGCTCTCCGCCCGCCGCCTCAGCTGCCAGGAGCAGCATGGATGGGCGCAGCCTCTTTCCGCCCGAATCCACCAGATGCCGGCCAGCCTCGTAAAGACCCCGAGGGTGCACCACCGGAAGCATCTCTTCAATGGCATTCGATATCAAGGCGGCACGCCTTTCCAGCTCTTTGTCCATCATTAGTCTCATCCCTTTTTAGTCTATGAGAAGCTCTTGACCATTCCTCACCAGATGAATGTTGGAGCCCAAGGAATATCCGTTCTCCTCGGCCATCATGAGATAGCTGCCGTGGCTGACCAGGTTGCCGTGGCTGGGAATGACGTGCTCCGGATTGATCATCCGCAAAAGCTCCCAGTGGTCCTCCCGGCAGGCATGCCCGGAGACGTGCACGTTGTCATAGATCCTGCCGCCCCGCATCTTGAGCTTGGTCACCACGGTGTGGCGGTTCGACTCATTGAGCGGCTGGGGGATGATGCCGGCGGAGAAGATGATCTTGTCGCCCGATTCCACTCTATAATCGGTCTCTCCGCCCGCCACGCGACTCAATATGGCTCCCGGCTCGCCCTGATGGCCGGTCATGATGGGCAGATACTTGTCCTTGCCCTCGTTCATGATCCTCTTCAGGGCTTTGTCCACGGACTTCCTTCTGCCAAAGACGGTTACATCACCCTGGCCGGCGTAGCCCGTTCTCACGGCCGTGCCCCAGTACTTCTCCATCGACCTGCCCAGCAGCACGGGTTTTCTGCCCATCTTATGAGCAGCCTCGATGATGGCCCTGATGCGGGCGATGTGCGAGGAGAAGGTGGTAACCATGACGCCGGATTTAGACTCTTCCGTGCCTATCAGCACATCCCAGACCAGATCTTTGGCGATCTTCTCGGAGGGCGTCTTTCCGGAGATGGAAGCGTTGGTTGTTTCCGTGATCAGCGCCAGCACACCCTCCTTTCCCAAAGCCCGAAGCCTGGCGAAGTCTGGGGGCTCGCCGAGCGTCGGAGAACGATCGATCTTGTAGTCGTTGGCATAAACTATCGTCCCTTTGGGCGTGTGGATGGCCGCAAAGACGCAGTCCACGATGCTGTGCTGCACGCGAATGAACTCGAGCTCGATATCCTCGGTAACCTGATAGCGTTCCCCGGCGTTCATGGTCTTGAGGGGATTGTTCACACCGAAGATCTTCTCGGACTTGATCTCCTGATTGATGAGGTCCGCGGTGAACGGCGAGGCGATGATCGGTGCATGATACTTGTGGGCCAATTTGGAGATGGCTCCGATATGATCCAGATGACCATGCGTGCAGGCAATTGCCCTGACCTTTCCGTCGATGCTCTCCATGATGCTGTCATCGGGAATGGCACCCATGGCGATCAGGTCGGCGGCGTGCAGCGACTCCACGTCCGTATCCTCGTGAATCTGCACGCGATCCAGCCGAATTCCCATATCCATTACCACGATGTCCTTTCCGATCCTTATCGCCGTCATATTGCGGCCAATTTCATTATAGCCGCCTACAGCGATTATTGCAATATCCTTCATCTTGCCAACTCTCTATAAACAGAAAATGTTCTCATGTCGTAACCCCGTGCTTCCAGCCACTCCCTGGTCCTTCCTAGAACCACGAGAGGAACTCGGCCCAGCATCGAGATATCCTTGCAGCCGGTGAGAAACATAGCAATCTTGAGCCCCCGAATATAGGCGCTCATTGCTCTCACCACAGACTGCGAATCTTTCGTTGCGGGTCCAAGCATGGGAAGGGCAGTTCCGGCCATGCAGGCACCCAGGGCCAGGCTTCTGGCCACATCAAGACCGCTGCGAACTCCGCCGGAGGCAATCACTTCTGCGCCCGCCGCCCTGCACTCGATTATGCTTGCAGGCGTGGGAACACCCCAGCTCCATAGCAGCCGTCCCATCTCTTCCAATTCATGATCCCCGGCCTCAGCAGCACGATAAGCTTCAACTCCTGCCCAGCTCATGCCGCCCACGCCCGAGACATCGATGATCTTAACACCAGCCGCGACCAGATCCGAGGCGGTCTCTCGGGATATGCCCGCGCCAGTCTCTTTTACGATTATGGGTACTCTGCCCGACGCAGCAGACCTTATGGCATCCAGGACTCCGGATGCATCTTTGTCGCCCTCGGGCTGGATGCTCTCCTGCAGGAAATTCAGGTGAACCGCTATCGCATCCGCATCTATCATCTCTTGCAAGCGCTCCAGAATCTTCGGGCCCGACCTCTTCAGCTGCACTGCGCCGATATTGCCGACGATGGGGATGTCCGGTGCGGCATCCCTGGCGGCAGAGAACGTATTCACAAGCTCATCCTTTTCGAGAGCAGCTCTTTGCGAGCCCAAACCAAGAGCCACACCGAGTTCCTGCGCCGCCTTGGCCAGGCGGACGTTTATCTCCAGGACATCGGGATGTCCCCCGGTCATGGCGCTGATGATGATGGGAGCATTGAGCTTTTTTCCCAGGAAACGGCAGCTCATATCGATATCCCCTTCGTCGATCTCGGGAAGAGCCTTATGGACCAGCGTCAGGTCATCAAAGGGCCGAACCTTTGCGTCCACGGACTTCTCAAGACAGATGCGGATATGATCGAGCTTGCGGCTGGAGGTTGTCAATTCGACCTCGCAACTTTTGTGCCCACCGATTCGCCACAGAGTGCCCGGGCGATATTGCCTTTCTTTGCCGCATTGAAGATGATGGAGCTTATGCCGGCATCGGATAGATCAAGCATCTCCAGGAGCTTTCCTCTCATGCCGCCCGTCACATCCACGCCCGCGCTTGCGCCCAGGTGCCTCTCAATGGACGGCAGATCCTTTCTGGTTATCTCCGGCACGAGCCTTCCGGACGCCATAACTCCGTCAACGTTGCTTCCCACTGCCACGACCTCTGCGTGCAGAGCCCTGGCAAGATAGGGCACGATCTGGTCTCCCGAGACGATTCCCGCTTTGCGGGTCACATCCATGGCCACATCACCATGCAGCACCGGCAGCAGCCCGTCTCTGACCATCTCTTCGATGGGCTCCCTGGCAAACCGCTCAATCCTGCCGTCTTTGAGAAGGACGCAGGAGAGCGGATGAACGGGCAGGGGAGATAAGCCCGCCTCGCTCAGGGCCTCCACCATCAGGTCATTCAGCCTGACCACGGAACTGTGCGTCACCCTCAGCCCCTCCGCGCTGAAGAGCGCAGGAAGGCCGTATCTCCTGGCCGGGACGTGTCCAAACGACCCTGCACCGTGAACGAGCACCAGCTCACCCGGGTGGGCGGCGACTTCTTCGGCCACGCGCTTGATCTCGGAACAGCGAGCGGCATCGACCAGAGATTCGTTCGTCTTGTCGGTCAGGATGCTGCCGCCGATCTTCAGGATCTTCACGCTTGATCACGCTCCACCTTTACGCCCTCGCAGCCGGTCTTGACGGCAAAAGCCGTTCCCCTGGCCTGTCTCAGGGCTGTGATCAGAGCCGCGAATCCATGAGGCGTCGGCAGGGCGATCATGCAGCCGCCGCCGCCCGCGCCCGTGAGCTTGGCTCCAAACGCGCCGCCGGCTCCCCGCGCCGCATAGACCAGCTCGGCCAGCTCCCTTGTCCCTACGCCGATGGCTTCCAGCAGGCCGTGGTTGACGTTCATCAGCTCGCCAAGCTCCCTCAGCTTCTGATCGCGGATAAGGGGGACGGCCCGTGCAGAGACCGCGCCAATGGCCTGGAATATCGGATCGACCAGGTCCGGATAGCGTGCCTTCAGGCTCTGCACCTTGGCCACCTCCGACCGGGTATCATGAGATTGATTTGTGTATCCAACCACCATGTTCATGCCGGGAAGATCGAGGGGCAGGACCTGGGACGAAACCTGCAGATAGCCGCCATGGGTTGCCAGAGCCGTGTCCGTGGGACTGCCGAGGCCCTCTTGAACTGCTTTCTCAATTCTATGGGCTCGATCGGCAATATCCTTTTGGGAGAGCCCCAGATCCAGATGACGATTTAAGGCGGCAGTGGCGGCAACGACGATGGCGGCTGATGATCCGAGGCCTGAAGCCAGGGGAATATCCGATTCGATCATAACCCGCAGGTTCCGGGCATCAAACTCATTCAAAACGGCGGAAACATATCTGGTAGCATGCACAGCCTCGGCTGAGACTACCTGAAGGGTGTTCAGGTCCAGAGAAAATCCCCTAAGGCAGAGATCGCAGGCCTCGATCATTGTGCTGCCGGGCGTGTCACGAATGGTCACTTTAGCCCGCAGGTCAATGGCGGCGCCAAGCGCCTTTGCGCCGGAGACAACGGCATGCTCTCCGAAGAGGATGACCTTACCGGGAGCCGATGCCGACGTCAAATAAACGACCTCCTCACGTGAAGGTTATCGCTCCGTATCCAACTACCTGGCTAAAGTCGTGCGTAATATCTCCGCTGGTAGCATAGCGCTGCAACTTGCCGCTGCTTGCACCAAGAGCCGCAGCCGCCGTGATGGTGGCGGCGATCGGACCATAGCCGCAGGCGGTGGCGTTGTGCCGATAGACTCTGGCATAAAGCTCGGGGACATCCATGTTCAGGATGGCCTCGATGAGCTGTGAGTCCACCTTGCGGGCTACCTCTTGACTCTCGTAATGCGTGAAGTCGCTGCTGGCAATTATGGTGCAGCTATGGCCAATCTTGCGAATGGCTTTCCCCAGCTCTTCTCCCACCTCTACAGCCGTCTCTTCGTCCTGCAGACCCATGGATATGGGCAGGATCTTGAAGTCCTGAAATCGAGCTTGAAGAAAAGGTATCTGCACCTCGATGGAATGCTCGTGCAGATGGGCGACTTCATCATAATCGATGATGGTTCCGGCAAGCGCATCCGCCAGCTCCAAATCGGGCAGGACCTCGCCCATGGGCGACTTCCAGGAGTCGCGCGAGAGAGCGATGGGAGCGCCGACACCATGATGATTGGGCCCCAGGATGACAAAGCAATCTCTCTTCGATAGGCGAGAATAGACTTCTGCAGCCACAGGGCCGGAATAAATGTATCCGGCATGCGGGACGACTGCACCAAGTACGGGAAGCTCAATTGCGTCCGATACGTTATGCAGCATCTCCTCCAGCTGGTGCCTCAGCTCCGCTCCGCTCCCCGGATAGAACTGACCTGCAACAGCCGGAGACCGCATGGATCAAAACTCCATCTCGAAGTCCGAGATAGTGTACTTGAACCTGTCTTCTTCGCCGCGCTCGCGCAGCACCTGCCTGGCCAGCAGCCAGTAGATAAGCGTCAAAGCTTTTCTGCCTTTGTTGTTGGTGGGTATCACCAGATCAACATTGGAGGTCATATTGTTCGTATCGCACAGAGCGATTACCGGTATGCCTACATCGACGCCCTCATTGACTGCCTGGGCATCGCCGCTGGGGTCCGTGGCTATGAGAGCATCGGGCTCAGTGAAGCCGCGAAAAGCGGGATTGGTCAGGGTATTGGGCACGAAGCGTCCAACGTTGGCCGAGGCTCCGATGGCCTTGGCAAACATGGTGGCCGGCCTCTGGCCGTACTGTCTGGCCGACACTACCAGGATGCGGGCAGGATCGTACTTGGACAGGAACTTGGCTGCCAACCGGATGCGCTTATCTGTGGACTGAACGTCCAGAACATACAAGCCGTCCGTTCTAACCCTGTAAATGTAAGGCATCATATCGTTCGTCTTTTGCTGAGTACCGATGTGCACGCCCGCGGCGAGGTACTCGTCGATAGGTATGAGAGTCTCGTATTCTCCCGCTACCGTTATCACATCATCTTCTACCAACTAATTCACCTACCTATAGCGATCGCGTTTAACAGTGATGGGAATTACGCCCAGGCTCATCTCTTCTAGCGCTATTTCGAGAGGGTCGGTTTTATTGGTATCGATTAGCACTGGAGCGCCCATGAAAACTTGCAAAGCTCGTGCTCCTACTATGCGCGCACGTTCATATCTGGTATATTTCTCACCCTTCAAATAGCCACCTCAAAAGGAAGAGTATGATGGGGTTGCTGAGATTCGAACTCAGGTCACAGCGTCCCGAACGCTGTAGGATGGACCAGGCTACCCTACAACCCCCTTCTACTGGTACCGCCTAAGCGTTTCCACTATCTCCACGTGAGCTAGAAGCATGCGCCTGCAGCAGTATTTGTCTATCCCCAAGTCATCTAAGACTTTGCCGGGAGGCTCAGTCTTGATGCGCTCCCGGTATTCCTCCCAAACATGGGAGACTACTTTGCCACAGGAAAAGCACCTGACAGGAATCAAGCCGTTTCACCTGTAGGACTTCTGGTACTTTGATCTGGCACCAAGTCCGCCGAACTTTTTCCGCTCTTTGTGCCGGTGATCGCTGACGAGGAGGTTTCGGTCGTACTCGGAGAATGCCTCCTTCAGCGCGGTATCGCCGGTCCACTCTACGATTCCTTTGGCGATGGCAGTTCGGACGGCGTCCGTCTGGCCCATGGTGCCGCCGCCGCTGACGACGACATCGATGTTCATGGCTTTGATCAGATTGCCGGCGATCTGGACGGGCTCCTGAATCTTGAGCCGCGCCAGACGGGGCTCGTAAATATCCAAGGGAACCTTGTTGATTCTCACGACGCCCTTTCCGTCCTTCAGAGTGGCCCTGGCAGTTGCCGTCTTTTTCTTACCCGAGGTATTGATTATCTTCATGAATGAACCTCTCAGAAGTTTGCACCGAGCCTCTTGCTCAAGGCCCCCAGCTCTACATACTTGTTATTGCTTGCCGTTCTCATCTTCGCCCCTTCCGGCTGCTCGAACTGCATGCCCTTGAACTCTCGGGGAATGCCCACATAAATCCGCAGCCGGGAGAATGCATCTCTTCCCCGCCGCATCTTGTAGGGAAGCATGCCGCGCACGGTTCTCTTCAGGATCATCTCGGGCCGACGGGGGAAGTAGGGACCTCTCTCTTTGTGGCCGCGGGCGCGTGTCTGTCCATAATCGGCAAAGACTGCGTCCCTCTGGCCGGTTATGATGGCCTTTTCGGCGTTGACAATATTGATCACTTCGCCAGACAGAAGGCTCTTGGCAGTGATACTCGCCAGGCGTCCCAGTACTAAACCAGTTGCATCTACTACTATCATTGCCTCACCTCAAAATCTTTATGCCGGACCCCTTGGGGTGTTCCGCTACCAGCCTTTCAATGGCCAAGCATTTCCCGCCTGCGCCTTGGATCTTGGTCATGGCCGCGGAACTAAAACTGAGAGCTGCCACGGTGACGCCATGCTCCAGGTCGCCGGATGCCAGCACTTTTCCGGCCACGATCACGATATCGTTGGACTGGGTATGCCTATTGATCTTGCTGAGGTTAATGGCAGCATAGTTGCGGCAGGGCTTCTCCAGCCTCTGGGCGATGTCGCGCCAGAGAGGAGAGCCGCTCTCGCGAGAGGCCGCCTTCAGAGCGCCGATTAAACGGATTATTCTTGGATTTGTCTTCACGGATCTTGTCATTTTAATCCTCCGCCAAGGCCTCTAATTCGAGACCGACTCACGCGACACCAGGGGCGCGCGTTCGGACCTTCCGGTCCATGTGCCCAGGAAATCCCATCCCTGTGCGGAATATCTAGATCGACTATTACGCCAGTATTTAAGGGTTTTCCAAAGCCGGTGGCTTATGGACCCCCAAGCTCTGCCGGGAGGCTCCCCGAAAACGTCGGCAAACACAAAGCATAAGTCAGTACTTGAAGTAAGGTATTAATATACTAACAACGAACTTCTTACAAATAACAGTGAAGTGAATGATCGACCTCGTCCTTGCAGCATGCATAGCCCTGGGCTTCGTTTTGGGAATTCTCAGCGGCCTGACTCCAGGCCTGCACCTGAACAACTTCGCAGCCATGCTCTTAGCCCTTTCGCCGCAGCTCCTGGCCCAGGGGCTCACGCCGTTTCAAATGGCTTCTATCATCCTGGCCGCCAGCATCACTCAGACGTTCTTTGATGCCATTCCCGCCATATTCCTTGGCGCCCCCGATTCGGAGACCGCCCTGACCGTCCTTCCCGGCCAGCGGCTCATGCTGGAAGGCCGGGGCATGGAGGCGGTGCGCCTCTCGGCCCTGGGCAGCGCCGGATCGATCGTCGTTGCCCTCTTCCTGATGGTGCCCGTCTCCTGGGCCGTCTCCGGCTACTACGACTATCTCATGAAGTACGTGGGAGTCCTGTTGCTGGCCATCTCCCTGATGATGATTAAGTCGGAAAGCGGCCCCTGGATAGAGGGGCAGGGCTCCCTGGTGCACTGGAAGTACAAGTCCATCGCCGCTCTGCTCTTTCTGACCAGCGGCCTCCTGGGAGTCTTCGCCTTCGGCCATGAGGACATGCTCACCTCGCCCCTGGGCCTGGAGCCGCAGGTGCTGCTGCCCCTCCTATCCGGCATCTTCGGAGCGTCGTCCCTGCTGCTCAGCCTCTCCACGGACACGGAGATCCCGGAGCAGGAAGAGAGCGCGATCAAAATGCCCGCCGGGGCTCTGGCCAGAGCGATCTTCTCCGGCAGCCTGGGTGGCTCGGTGGTGGCCTGGATTCCCGGCGTGTCCCCATCCGTGGCCTCCATCGCCACGCGCCTGGGCGCGCCCGCGTCCGCGGAGGAGTTCCTGGTCTCCATCGCCGGAGTGAACACCACCAACGCACTCTTCTCGCTGGTGGCGCTCTACGTCATCGAAAAACCCCGCAGCGGTGCGGCGGCGGCCATCCAGGAGCTGATGACCCTGGACCAGACCGCGCTGGCGCAGATGATCCTGATAGTGATAATCGTTGGCGCAGCATCCTACATCGCGACCATCGGCACGGCGCGAGCGGCGGCGCGGGCATTCTCCGCTCTGAACTATAGGATGCTCTGCACGGGCGTGCTGGCGTTCCTGGCGGCCATGACCTTCGCCTTCACCGGGCTCTTCGGGCTGTTCATCTTCTTTCTGTCCACTGTGGTGGGGCTGATCGCGCCGATGGCTGGGATTCACAAGACGCACGCCATGGGGGTGCTGATGGTGCCGCTGATTATGCATTATATTTAGATGCTTGAATATACACTGCGGGCGCTAAACACTACTGCATCGAAATGAAGCGTAAAGTTATTACATAGCAGCCCAATATTGTGCAAAAATATTTCGGGTGAATCGCATGGCCAAAAGTGAAGCTGAAGTTGCTTTAGAGATATATCAATCGGTTGAGCAGGCCAACGAGAAACAAAGGAAATTGAAGAGTTCGACATTTTGGAGTAGGTTTGGCGTGCGAGCCCGACAAAAGAAGGTAGTGGAAAGAATTGAGCACCTTCTATCTGAACAGAGGCTCAAAGTCGCAGTGAAATCTGGAAAACAGTTTGGTGAAGAGGACGATGATGATTGGATCGTACTCACTCTTACATTGCCGCCAAAAGGAAAGATTTTGCCACTTCCTCCGGTGATTCCGACAGATCTGCCAGATCTTGATTGGTTTCAAGAAATACAAACGAGACAATTTGAGAGTGAAAGAGAAGTTGAAACCTATTTTATTTTGCCTATTTTAGAAAAACTTGGCTACAATTATAATGATACTGCGATTGGATATCCTGTTGAGATGTTTAAAGGAGTGCAAAGGACTAAGACAGAAGCTGATTTTGTTTTATTCAACGGACCCACCAGAGAAAAAATGGATGTACTCTTGATTATCGAAGCCAAGAACAACGACAAAGGTATTACAGTTGATCATATCGGCCAAGCTAAGTCCTATGCACACGAATTATTGCCTGCTTGTTATATTATAACCAATGGCCAGGAGATAAAAATATTTCAATTCAATGGTATGCTGGTCCCTGATGAATTGGTTATGGACTTAGACAGATCACTGCTTTCAGATGCGTGGGCAGAATTATATGGCTACGTCAGCAAAGAAGCTACCATAAGGCGGAAGTCTTGGATGAAAGACGTAACTAAGGAAATAGGCCCAAGTAATGAGGCAGGCCAATCAGGGCTGGGATAAGAGCAAATAAAGTTATTGAATTCGAGACTCGCAGTTCCAACAAAAGGTGCTAGTACAGCCGGGACTAATTAAAGCCATGATTGCGAGTGGATAACGTGCCTTTGTGAAAGGCTGATTGTTCTTCGCGTGAGATTCAATCGGTTCCGGTTTCACGCGAAGCCGCGAAGTTAAAAAATTGGTTTATTTCGGCCTCGCTGTACTAGATGCACTTGCTGAAAGGTGGGATAATCAACTGAAAATTGTCTCGAATGCTTTTCTTTTGCTAGATAGCGACTTCAACGCACCTGGCAGAAATCGTCGGCTCTGGGATGGGTATCTTGTCATCCTTTAGCCCTTCCAGATGGAACGCGATCGCCTCTTTCATCAACTCTGCCGTCTCCTCTTCAGTCTCGCCTGCCGCAACGACACCAGGAAGATCCGGGCAGTATGCTGAGTAATTCCCATCATCCTTCTCGATTAAGATCGTGAATTTTGCCATTTGCGATGCCCATTTGCAGTTATCCTTCATCAATCCTTAACGCTGGCGGTTGCTTTCCGCCGACGTCCTCAAACCCATACACTCGCACCAGACAGCAGCCGTCAGCACTTTGCCGTTTCTCTGATCCACTACATATTTGCTGCCTGAATTGATCGATGGATTCTTGCAGGGCCGGGTTCCGATGCTCGGCCAAAGCTAATCATACAGAAAAATACTTAGCGATTGAAAACGAAAAGCAAGATTCAATGCGCTTCAAAGTCCTGATCAGCGAAGGTGAAGACGGCTGGTTCGTTGTGGAATGTCCATCCATACCAGGCTGTGTGTCTCAGGGAAAAACGATTGAGGAAGCCCTGGAAAACATTAAGGATGCTATCCAGGGATGTCTGGATGTTTTGAGCGAAAGGGTCCAGGCCAAAGGCTATGAGAAGATCGTGGAAGTAGTAGCCTGATGTCCAAGCTGCCCATAATTTCCGGCACAAGAGCCGTAAAAGCCTTCAGCAGAGCAGGCTGGATTAGCGCCAGGCAAACAGGCAGCCATTTCATTATGATCAAGGGAGGCTCGGCAGTCACTCTCTCTGTGCCCATGCACAACGAAATCGATAGAGGGACACTTAGGAAATAGAGGCAAATGACCTCTACATTCTCTCTGTTACCGATTTCCTTGAATATCATCTTTCTATCCCTTCTTCATCTCGGGCAGATCCTCGATTATTTCGACGTACTGCCAGACCAAGGACTTGC
>Ga0310040_1001345_pt1 | contig 18280 bp, 33 predicted proteins | sample EPASupsiteHSE623_FD_200237 | JGI IMG/M metagenome (GOLD analysis project Ga0310040, IMG submission 200237) | Bioremediated contaminated groundwater from EPA Superfund site, New Mexico - Sample HSE6-23 (v2) (version 2) | ecosystem: Environmental > Aquatic > Deep subsurface > Groundwater >... | reverse complement strand
TCTATTTGGGCGCAAGAACGTAACATAAAAAAAGCTACTATAAAATGGAAATTCACAAAAAACGATGCAAGGTCAAAGCTGAACAGGCACTATATAAAGTTGCAAAACTAATGTTATGGTGCACTAGCTGTCCGGTTGAGGAGTTATTAAAACTGTTAATATAGCTTACGAAGAGTGATAAATTATGTTTTCCCTCTATAATAGGGGTTACTGTCCAAATCCAGTAGCCATTATTTTTATCACTTAGATTTTTAAGAATTGTTCCTGTAATCGGCTGAATCTCTTTGAAGCCTGCATCGCCGCTTAATGTGGATTCTACTTGATTTTGCGTCTCTGTGGTTAGACTAATATTTCCTTTAATCTCTTTGGCTAATTTAAACGAACCAACGGATGCAAAGACCAAGTAATTATTATTCGGATCATCCTTCAATGTCATTTCGGGTGGCGGATAAAAAAGCACCATTACAGACGTTTGATGTGTTTGGGGCAATTGAGGCGTTTGATTAGTAGCATTCGCATGGTAGGAATTTAGCATACAAACGAGGATATATATAGCAGCGAATATTAATATAACCCACTTTCTCCTGCAAGCTGGCTTAAGCAATCGACTCCTCACAAGTCAGAAATATATGAACTAATGAAAAAGCTTTTTGGATGCTGCCCGAGAAATATCACTTTAAGAAAATCACGTTCTGCCTTTTGTTGAGATGAAAGGGCTTCCGGCCTATGTCATCTATCTTCGCTAGAAGTTCTGAGAAGTGGGAATTCCGATAGGTGCATCATTCCTCGGGCGTCCCTGACAAGCATTTTTCCGTCGTGATCCCTCAGCAGTGCGCGAAGAATTTCTGCATGATACTGCTGTTTGGTTCCGAGATGGCCATGTTCCAGGGCGGCGATTCTCTCTAGTACATCAAGGCTGAAATAGACCAATGTATATAGGCGGCAATTAGGCAGATAGACCTAACTGGCATGAGCATTACGTTTTTGTTGCTATCTTTATATATAATCATTTTTAATCCCTATGCGGAAGGGGAATTATGCCAGGCAGAAAACCACCCGCAATCCATTTGACCGATTATGAGCGCCAACGCCTTGAGTTGTTTGTCCGTCGGTATAGCACAGGTCAGCAAAAAGCAATTCGTGGCCGAATTATTTTGCTGGCGGCTGATGGCAAAAACAATCGAGAAATTGTCAAAGAACTAAACGTTTCTGTGGATACTGCCCGTTTATGGCGGCAACGTTGGCTGGATTTGCAGCCGATTTCGGCGGATGATTTGAGCGTTGAGGAACGTTTGGATGATCTACCCAGGCCGGGAACGCCACCACGTTTGACTTCTAACCAAATTTGCCAGATTGAGAAACTGGCTTGCGAAAAACCGGAACACTCCGGGCGTCCGATTACTCAATGGACAGGTCGTGAGATTGCAGACGAGATCAAGAAGCGAGGCATCATAGATGAAATCTCACCACGCCATGCGTCTCGGCTGCTCAAAAAAGGGGCTTCCAACCGCACTTAATTCGGTACTGGTTAACGCCTGTACCGGACGAACGATTTGATGAAAAAGTAGCGGAAATAAATTCGCTATATCAACAAGCACCATTTATGGAACAAAAAGGCGAAGCTGTAATAAGCACGGATGAAATGACTGGGGTTCAGGCCCTCGAACGCAAACATCCTGGGTTGCCGATGGCACCTGGAAAAGTGGAACGAAGGGAGTTTGAATATATCCGGCATGGAACCTTGTCATTTATTGTCAGCTATTCAGTAGCATGCGGCCATGTCGCTGCAGTTTCGTGTGGCTCTACGCGTAATGAGGAAGACTTTGTCGTGCATATCCAAAAGACGTTTGAGGGGATGCCATCCCTAAATCGATGCCACTTTGTCATGGACAACCTTAATATTCATAAATCCGAATCTATGGTGCGATATGTGACGAAAGTATCTAACCTGTCGATTGATTTGGGTATCAAAGGCAAATGCGGCATTTTGGAGTCGATGGAAACACGTGAGAAATTTTTAACTGATCCAACCCATCGGATCGTCTTCCATTATACGCCAAAACATGCTTCTTGGATGAACCAGGTTGAAATATGGTTTAGCATACTCGTCCGAAAATTGTTAATGCGAGCTAGCTTTACGGCAGTTAATGACTTGAAAACTAAGGTGTTGGCTTTTGTCGAGTACTTCAACCGGACAATGGCGAAACCATTCAAATGGACATATAATGGGAAGGCACTTGCTGCTTAAAAAAGGGTTTATTTAGGCCCTGCTGTACTAGCAAAAAACTTTTGGGTAGAGGATAGTTTTAGGTCAGGATGGTTATAATAGGACGGTGGCCCGAGCCTCTGGAAAGTTTATAGCTTCCGCTGTGAGAATACGGCATAGCACCGTAGCTGCAACTACAATGTCAATTTATGCGAGAAGGGGTTAACTTATCAAGGCTTTGAGGAGGCTTTGATCACGAACCCTTTTCTCGTTTTCAAGCTCTTCTAGGCCATCCAGGGCCCTTTCAAGCGGAATCGCTTTGCGTTCTTTATCCTGGCGATCCGCCCGTTTCAGCGCATCCATAATATCCTGGTTTTCGAGGGTGGATCGAGTACCGAAGCAGTCACTGGGGTAGCACTTCACCAATCCTAATTTAGCTCCTTGCAGTCCTTCACCGCTAAGAGCAATGCATCCAGAGCTTTGTCCTTGGATCGCAGACCCTTTTTTCTTTGGAAATCATCCAATATCTGCGCAGCTTCGCCGCTTACTGTTACATTGATTCTTCTCATTTCCATGAGGATACACGATGATTGCATGGGTATTATAGTTGTTTTCGTGGTATATGTATTTTACGTATAGTACTACGTAATCGTAGTCGTAATTTATATATACCATAGCGTACTATTATAGGTTGAGGTGCTCTAATATGAAAGTCAAATCCAGATCCAAACTCGAATCAGATGCCAAAGAATTATGGGAGATGTTCGAGGCCGATTACCAGCCATGCGAAGCCGTCTATATCATCTCGGAACTGACTAAGCGAGCTTCTTTGGCCATGCTGGTGCGCGAGCAGGAACGAGAGGAGGCCTAAGATGGATGACAACGAAACTGTGAGCCCCTTTGAGGAGCAGGCGCTTCCCGGCAGCCTGCAGGCCAAATTCACAGCCGCAAAGTCCCGCCTCCAAGAAGCTAAGGATGCCCTCGACGGCGTGCTGAAAGAGATGATCGCAGCCGGTCAGGGCAAGGTAATCGAGGATGCGGGCGGCGAATTTCCAGACATTACGATTGTCGCACCGGAGAAGCTCTTAGCACGGATTTGTAGCTTCTCATTTAAAGAGGGTTGCAGTGGGCCGATATGGCTGGATGAAGAAGGTTACTTGGTGCCGATCAGAGCGCATGAAAACTTGGAGTGGTTCTGATGCCCGCGATCCTCCCAGGAATAGGTTCAGGCATGTCTGAAGAATACGACCTGATGAAGCGAAGAGTCTTACTTATTTTTCTCAATCCAATCTCGGAGTGCTTCTTCCACAGCCGGGGCGATTTCTCCGCGAAGGTTGCCTTTTTTATTCAATACAATTTTGCGGAACTGAAACACGACTTCGTCAGGAAGCTCGATGTTCAAACGTGCCATATTTTAGTATCGCGATTTAAGGTATTTATACCTTATTACTTAACGTCTTTATATTTACAACATCACGTAATAAAGTATAAATAAGATCAGTAACTACAAAGGGTTGGAGTTGAGCGAAATGCCAGCCAAGTACCGCTAGAGAAAAAGCCAGAAGATGGTGATCCGAGATGAAAACAAAAAGCAGAAGCATACTGCAACAAGAAGCATCGAACATTTTCCAGGACCTGGAAACGAAATTCCGGCTTTGTGAGATGCTCTACATAGTGTCCGAACTGACGAAGACCATGTCCCTCGCAATGCTCCAGCGAGAGCTGGAGGATGGGCCTTGAAATGGACGGAGACAAAAGCGCAAGCCCATTATCCTGCGGGGTCTCGCTGAAAGCCTGCGCCGGAGAGACGCAGGCCAGAAGAGTCCACCGGCGCGGGCTAAGATTGAGGCATGGCTAGGCTAGGCCAGTCATGGCGTGCCGCGGAGAGGCTTGGCAAGGCCCGGCTTGGTCTGGCAGGGTATTGCAGGGAAGCAAGAAAGAACCGATCCGATACCTCAGAGCAGGACCGGATCGGCATTCCCGCAATGCGGGATACAAGGCCAGGCGAGTCCTGGCACGACCCGGTGATCTGGGGCGAGTCGGGGCATGGTAGGGCGGGGCGAGGTAAGGTTTGACGAGGTGAATATCGTGAGCACAAAGAACGTGGAATGCACAATCAGAGGCATGTCGCCTCTTCTCATGCACAGCTTTCCCATGACCGAGATCAAGGCTCTGGAAAAGAAAACTCCTCTGGAGCAGGCCGAGATCGCCGCCTATCGCGATCCCGACACAAAGGAGCTGTATGTCCCGGGAATTGCCATCCAGAGGTGCTTCATCTCCGGTGCCACCTACTCCAAGGGCAAGGGCCGGGCGAGCCTGCAAAAGCAGGTGGCGGCCTGCGTCCTTGTGAACCCGGAGAGGTGCTCGCTCGGGACAAAAGAGTTTCTCATCGATTCCCGGCCCGTGGTGGTTCCGGCTACAAAAGGACGGGTCATAAGGCACCGCCCCAAGCTGGCGGAATGGATAGTCTCCTTCCGGATCGAGTACGACGACACGCTGCTGAAGGAATCGGAACTGCGCCAGGTAGTCGATGACAGCGGTTCGCGCGTCGGCCTGTTGGACTTCAGGCCCGAAAAGAAGGGGCCCTTTGGCAGGTTCATGGTAACGAAGTGGGAGGCTTGAGATCATCCATGCGGTTCCGGTAGGATTTGGCTGGACCCAGCCGGATGGTTCAGGTCTGAATCGGGAAGAGGCAGGTGAGAATAAATGATCGAGAATCTGCAAAACCGGAGGCTGGAGCATGTCTGAAGAATGCGGCCTGAAGACGGATGTCCGGTGTCGCAGGTGCCACCGCGCCCTGACGAATCCGGCTTCCAGAGCGAAGGGCTACGGCCCCATATGCATCGAAAGAGAGGCGAAAGAGGGCATGGAAGCGCAGGAATCGGCGGAGGCCGCAACTTGAACACCCTCCACTATCTCCTGATCCTGCGCCGCATCTCCTGCCGCCACCTGGCCAGGCTCCCCGGCGACATGACCCCCGAGCGCTGCGCCGTGCGGGACCTCATCCAGTTCATAGACAACATACTCGGGCCCCGCACCACTCCCGCAGCCGCCCTGGAAATCGCCTGGGACATGTACTGGCGGCTGGAAAGCAATCTTCTGAGGGGAGTGATCCGCAGATGAAGCGCAAGCTATCCGCCACTCAAAAGCCTTCCGTCTCTGAATGGACCAGGGAGGATCCCTGAATGACCCGCACCCGCGATATCATTATGAAGGATCTGCGCCGGGCCCAAAAGCAGCTCCTTGCCGCCAAGGCCCGCCGCAACCGGGAGAAAATCAGCAATCACCGAGCACTCCTGGCCGAACTGAAAAAGGAGTACGAGGCGGCAAATGCCTAGCTCATTTATCAGCATCGGACGGATGAGATGCGGCTATAGCCTCTCGCAACTCTGCGATCTTCCGGTCCACATATTCATAGAGCCTGGCAAAGCGTTTGTCCAACTCCTCCAGGATCATGTTCGGCAGCACATTTTGCTCATAGCAGCGAAGGCATGTCAGTGCTCTGGTTATGACCTGTCCCCGGGATTGGTTTGTCAGGCACGCTTCCTCATCGAGTTGATCAATGATCTTTTGGTTGAGGTATACCGAGATATTCTTTCCGTCCATCCTCCAGAGAATGAAAAAATAGCATAAAAATGTTCATCCGGCTAAATTTTCGATTAGAAAATAAGCGATTAATATTAAAATTAAGGAGGTATGAATTCAACGAATGAACACACAAACGGATGTGCAACTAAAAGCCGTAAACGCAACATTGTCAAAAAATCCCAAAAATCAAATCAAGACTTTATATTAGAAAGTAATTTAAAGAAAGAAAAGGTACAGCATGTAAAAGAAAGCCGTTTAGGAAAAAGCAATAGAAATAAGAGGCCAAGAGCGGACTTGCATACCCTGAGAAGTTTGTCAAGCCCGCTGCTCGGGTACTGGAAAGTATGTCTCTGCGGGCATATAAGTATTTGCCATCTTTGCCGTCTTTGCCGTCTTTGCCATACTTGCCGGTATCTGCAGGCCTGGGATGTGGGCTATGCAGAAGCAGGCTACTGTAGATGAATATGAAAAGGCTGTTTTGAGGCTGGTGCGGAAGGCCGCCGATGAGAGTCCTTCAGCACCCGCCATAATTGATATTTTCAATGGACTGCAGCGGGAAGAGGACAACATCAAGTGCTACAGCACGCTGAAATACCGGCTGCGAAAGCTGATGGATGCCGGCCTCCTGGAACTCGATAGGGTATCCGACAGGAACCGCACAAGAGTCATCCTGACCGAAGAGGGCAGGAAAGTCCTTGAATCGCTCGCCGAAGAAAAGCCGCCAATGGGATGTGGAAGGGAGCCCGCGCCCGAAGGAGCGTGCCCTTCATGAGCGGCATTGTAAGCGCTTCTATAAATCCCTTGTCCTGTGCTTCCTCCGCCGCTCGCGGAATCTTCGTCCTGTCCTGGGGCATCCTGGAATCCATAGAGGGGATCGAGGGAGATGAGGACTTCGTCGTCCTTTCAGTGGGCGGGCAGACCATCGAGGCTCCCGCGAAGCTGGCCGATAACCTCCGGCCCCTGATAGGCCGGAACATATCGATCGTAGGCCGGAAGGATTTCTGGAGCTGGGGGAGGCGACCGACATGAGCGACACCCGCCGATCCATTCGGGGCGGGCTCGCTGGCGTCCGGCGAGTCGTCGATCACCTCTCGGGCCATGCGCCCGCAGTTCTTCGATATCTCCTGCGGGCTTCGGCAGCCGCCCTTCTCATCCTGGCGCTCCTGCACGTATCCGCCCAGGCGGTGGAGCTGCAGATAGTCCAGATCTCCGGGAACTCATCCGGCCTGGGGCTACATTCCCTCGAATTTGCCGGAGACCTCCTGAACGTGTCCATCCTGCAGGGAAACAGCTCCTCATTCTGGCACATCAACGCCACCGCGGGAGGGCTCACATGAGGCGCGATCTGGCCAGGCTCCGGGCCGCAGGCCTGAAGCGTACCCGCTTTTCCGCCCGCGTCGCCAAAGTCACGCGCAGGGGCCTGATCAAGCTGGAGGACATCTTCCCGCCGGTGGGTTTCGAGGACCATGCATGGATCAAGCCCAAGCACTGGAGGGGCCGGGTCCCGCATGCCGGCGAGCAGGTTGAGTTTCTCGCATCCATCGAGCCCTACTGGAAGGGCCCCGGTGTGGAGGATCTCGAGCTCACCCGCCTGGAGGTCCTGCCATGATTCCCGAAGAAATCGACATTCGAATCGATGTCTCTCGAATGGACTTGATTCAGGCTGAAATGCTCATGAGAGGTCTGACGCGGATTTTGGCCAGCGCCGGGATTCCCTCAAAATGCACCTTCCGAATGTGGAATGAAGAGAAGGAGGTCCTGCCATGAGCTGCAGCTGCATCAACGCTCCCCACTGCGAGCGCCGGCATGAATGCGATCCCGCAGTATGCGATTCCTTCGTACCGTCGGTCGGCAGGAACCGACCCAATGGAGGTGAGAAACCGTGAATTTTCAGAATACCCGCCCCGGCATGTGCGGCGAGGAAGCAAGGAAGCTGCGATGCGCCCGCTGCAATAAGGTCGACCGGTGGGTCGAGCAATCCGATGCAAAATGCTCCCGCTGCGGCTCCCGGGGCCCGTTTTATATTGTTGAGGGCGACGACTGTCAGATCCGGATGGCCCGGTATGAGGAGCTGTGCAGCCGGGCGGAGGCGGTCTGAATGGCCCAAACCAAGATCGATTGGGCCGATGAGACCATCAATCCGATCACCGGCTGCCGCAACTTCGGCAATCCGGAGATCTGCGGCGACTACTGCTACGCCGCCCGCATGGCCCGCCGGCTGAAGGGCCGCTTCGGCTATCCCGCAGACGATCCCTTCCGGCCCACCTTTCACCCCGATAGGCTCCAGGAGATCAACTGGAAGCGCAACAAAACGCCCTCCAGGATCTTCCTGAACTCAATGGCAGACTGGTTCAGCGAAGGCGTCGACCCAGATTGGATCCAACAAACAATAGATGCCGTCTGCAAAAACGAGGACGATGTTTTCTTCGTCCTCACCAAACGCCCCGAAAGGATCCTGGAGATGATCCACTGCCTAGCCCTCCCGGAAAACCTCTGGTGGGGCGTCTCAGTGACAAAGCAGGAGGACCTCCGGCGCATCGCCGCCCTGAGAGACTCCCTACCCGCCGTCCACAAGTTCGTCAGCTTCGAGCCCCTGCACGGCATGATTTGCGAGCCCGATCTCAAGGGGATCGAATGGGCGATCATAGGTGCAGAGAGCAGCGGCCGCGCCGGCAGAATCAACCCGCGGCCCGGCTGGATTGCATATCTCATCTGCCGTCTACCCCGGGATCTCCCCTATTTCATGAAGGACAACCTGCTGCCGCACATTCCCGTCGAGTGGGACTTCGTGCAGCAGTTCCCGGAGGGCCTGCAATGAATTGGGAAGGCTTCCTCATGACCTCCTTCCAGATTATGGGCTCGCTTCATTTCTCGATCCGGCTGGAGGGCTACCCGGACCAGGGCGATACAAACGCCTTCCTCGAGCGCATGAAGGGCAAGCAGATCCGCCTCGCTGTCGAGGAGGTGCAGCCGTGACTCAATCCAATCCCGGCACCCTGCAAAGCATCTACAGCCGCTCCCGCCGCATATGCTCCGACAAGGCCCAGGCCCATCTCAGGGATTTTGCCGTGAGCGGCAATAGCCGGAGCAACTCGGAAGAAAGAACTGCTCAATCCGATGTGCAGGAGGTGGCCTGATGTCCGGCAACAAAACCAGCCAGGGCGTCTCGCTGACCGTCGCCCCTGATTATCCCGATGTCTGGCTTACAAAGACCGAGGAATATCTTGAGTGGCTGGATGGGCAGATCGAGTCCTCAGCTAATGAAGTCGCACAAATGCGCTCCGAGCTGCAGACGCTGAAAGAGAAGCTGGATAAGCGAGAGTCGCAAAATGCCATTCTCACCAAAATCGGCCAGAATCTCCGCGGCCAGATCTATGATATCCGTGAGCTTCTGAAGGAGCGGCAGAAGAACCGCGAGGGGGCCCGAGCATGATATCTGAGACACGATTGCCCGGATTCGTGCCCGCCTCGGACATTCCACCCGGGAACCTATCCCGAGAAGAAGAGCTCGAAGAGCTGGTCCGCAAGCTCAGCGCTGATGCTGAGCGCCGCAGTAATATGGACAATAGCGGGCCAGCCGCCCCGTCAGCCAGGAAGCTTCCTGCGGGCCCCAAGCCACAGGAATGGCAGGCACTCCGGATAGTCATCAACGATCTTCTCGAAGCCAAGAACAATCTGCAAGCCACCGTCAAGAAGCTGACAATACAGATCGAAGAATTGAAACAGAAGCTGCAGGATCAAGAAGCAGCTCTCGCTTTTCAGGAGAAGAGGCTCGATAAGCATTCCGAGTACATCCTGGATATCAAAGACAGGATGGATCCGGAGCCTCAGCCCAAGCAGAAAGACCAGGGCGAGATTTTGAGGCTCCTCCTGGCCAAGAATAACGGCAAGATGCTCAAGGCGGATGCACGTCACAAGATGGGCTTATCGAAATCGCAGTTTTCAGATCTACTTTCCACCATGTCTGGATTGGTGGAGAGCAAGCCATTAAGGAGTGATCGAAGAAGTCATGTTTTGATTTTAATAAAAAATAAGGAATTAGTTCAGCTGAACTATTAACTATTTCCTGCGCTGAACTATTTGGGTTAGAAATTTGGGGTAAAATAGTCCGGAAATGGACTGAAAATGAATAGAGTTAGTTTGGAGAAGGAGAAGAAAAGAGAGCAAAATATGAAAAATAGTAACATTCGCTGAACCAATGCAAAATAGTTCATAGTTCAGCTGAACTAATTCAAAGATTAAAATAAAATAGTATGTATATCAAATTGGCAGTGTTGGAGGAGATGAGATGAAGATGTACGGAATTGCCACCGATCTGGGCGACGATTGGGCCGGTCCCTATGTAGATCAGGAGCTTCTCAAGAAGACTCTTGCCGTCATCCAGCAGGTCGATCCCAACGCAGAGATTGTCTCGAAGGAGACGGACCCCTTCTCGGACCAGATCCTGGCCGGCCTCCTACCCTTCAGGATCCACGTAGACCTGGCGGACGGAATCCCCCAGCTCCCGGCTGATGTTACCCTTACCTGGCCTCCCTCTGAAACGGAAGGCATCCAGTTCGGCAACCTGGAATGCCGGGTATATTTTGCCTGGGCCGAGAGCGAGAAGGCCGCTCTCCGCAAGCTGGCCACGCTAAACAAAACAGCTCCGAACTACAATCCGAAAGCAGCAGCAATGTGTGAGGAATGAAAATGGCAGGAAAGGTGCCAGTATCTGAATCCGAACTCAAAAAAGCACTGGAAATGCTGTGCGTAGCTGATGGAAAGCAAGTCTCCGAAGGCGAAGACCAGGGCAAGAAGCGTTACCTCCTGTCCCCCGGCGACATCATAGTGCGGCTGGAAGAAGGCCGGATCGTCACGGATAGCCAGAGCACGTATGAGAAACTCTGCGAGATCCTGATTGAGATGAGATCAGCCAAGGAAGAAAAGCCGCCCAAAGACTCGGGCCGCAAGACCGAGGAGAAAGGCCTGACGCCCTACAACGGCAAGAAGGACGACTTCAGTGTGGAGACCTGGCGGCAGAGACAGGACCGCTCCTACAATGTCGCCGGCAAGCAGGCTCCCAACGCCTTCGCCGCCTCGGAGGAAGCCAACCGGCGCGGCCTATGCACCCAGATCATGGATAGCGGTCGGACAAAGGACCTCGTCTGGGGCCAGGTGAGAGTCCTGGACCCGAAGACTGGACAGTTCAGGGAGGATCGGGTATCCCACGAACGCGAGACCTTCATGCTCCTGAAGGCCTGGGAGGACGCCAATTCTCAGGCCCGATACTTCAAGGATACTCCACTCATCATCGGCATCCAGGATAACAATATGCCTCAGCTTGATCCTGACCTCAAGGTCAAGGGCAAGCCTGCGTCGCTCTGGTTGACACTGGAGGTCATGAGGGCCTGGTCCTTCGCCGATAGGGACGCCATCACAAAGGCCGAGAGGCGAGCCCAGCTCAAGATCCTCAACAGGGAGTGGAGGGAGGATGATGAGATTAACCTCGAGCTCGAGGAGGAGAAGGCGGTACAGGAGGCAATCGGACGGAAGCAGGAGGCGAGAGCCTGAGCACCGCCAAGCGCGAGGCCGAGCTGCAGGAGGCTCTCAGCCACCTCGAATATTTTAAAAGAACAGCTCTCGCCCTCGACCAGGCCATGAAGGTCATGGCAAATGACCTGCAGGTCTGCAAGAAGAATGAGCAAATTTGGGAGAAACGCATAGCGAAGATGCAGGAGAAGGCATGAGTCTGCGGCAAGGTGGAGTAAAGTCTTGAACTTCACTGATGTCCAAGTCCTGACGCTCATCCGTGCTAATCCAGGCATCAACCTCTATCAGCTTGAGAAAAAGGCCCGGCAAGAGATGCCGAAATGGCCTTGGAGTCGCGGAAAGATCCACAAATCCGTGCAGCGCCTGAAGCAGGCAAAGAAGATTGAAGGAAGAATAAAAGTCACGGGGGCGAGATCATGTCAGGAGTTGTACTGCAAGCTCTGAACATTCTAAATTCCGAGGATATCCTCTTTTTCCGAACATATACTATTGAGGGGAGGAAAGTATTCGAGCGGGACAAAGCATTCCGGACCATCTGGGAGGGCGGCATTCTGAGGGGATGTTCTCTCACGATCCGATGCCAGATCTCGGTTGATTCAGATGGTCACCTCCTGTATAACGGTCATCGCTTTAGCCGCTCTTCATGGTCCTGGAGGCCTCCGAAGTTCATCCGCCAGCAGGGCCGCCTCGCCAAGGAATCCACGGACCCGCGCAACAATCATCCGGAAATTGTGATCTATACCATGAGCGGCGAAGCACTGCTGCTCGATGCCTGTCCATGCGGCGGGGAGCTGCTGATGGACAATAATGAGAATCTATATTGCAGCAAATGTAAAATAATTTACGAATAATTTCTTCTTTTCATCGCATCGGGGTCACCATGCCTGCAGGAGACGAGATCAAAGAGGAGCTGAAGCCCTCCACGAGGCCATTCCTGGCATGCGGCCCGGCCAAAGTGCCAAAAATAAGCGATAGTTGCGGGATACCGTTCCCGAATATAGCTGAAATAATAGAAAATTTTAATTCAAAATCTCTAAGTGAGCTGCAAAATTCGCGTTCGGATTCCCTAAAAATATCGGATTATGCAAGGGCCTCAATTTAGCTCGTAGCCACTTATCATCGGCGCTTGCTAGATCCGAACCTACGTTCTGGAGTTGTGATATATAAAGACATAGTACATCATTTTGTCAGATTAATGAATCAGATAATCGATAAAATAGCTTAGACTGTGCCACAATCAAGGAAAAAATCAGCAATTTTAAATTTATAATCCTTAATAGTATCTAATCAATCGTACGGATAAAAGATTTTCTCAGCCAGTTGCGATTCCATCTTTTGGGAAGTGAATATAATTGCATCGTGGAATGACATTGATAGGAGATCCCGCATAGTGCCCGAAGCGAGCAGCATTCGCGACATGCTCTTCTTTTAATCCGAATAAGCATCTAGTAAATGAACTGAGCGGATCTAATTGATCCAAAGAACCCGACTTTAAAATTATTAGCCGGCCAGGTCTTGCACACCTGGCCGGTGGATCATCCAAGCGGCGTTCTAAGCCCTTTAGACAGGATAACGCCTCCGGAATCATTTCCAATGATTTATGGAGGACGAATGAGTCATAAGGTTGAGCCGCGCGGGGCGAAAGTAATCCTGAATGGAATTGCTGAATACAATGAGACCGACAATGAACAAATCGAGATCGACAGGATCTATCAGGGAGACTGCCTTGCGCTCCTTCCCGGGATTCCAGATCTTAGCATGGATATGGTTCTCACCGATCCGCTCTATTCTTCAGGCGGCCTGGTGAGCTCGTCCAGGGCCCGGCCCACCGGCGAGAAATACATCGTGACCGGCACCAAGCTTGTGCGCCCCGATTTCCTGGGCGACAATCGAGATCAGAGAAGCTTTCTTATCTGGTGCACCCTCTGGATGGCCCAGTGCTGCCGGGTGCTCAAGGATGGCGGGCTGATCCTCTGCTTCAGCGACTGGAGGCAGCTTCCCACCATTACGGACGCGATTCAGGTGGCCGGATTCATCTGGCGGGGCGTATTCGTCTGGGACAAGACCGAGGCGGCAAGGCCGGACAAGGGAAGGTTCAGGCACCAATGTGAGTATGTGGTCTACGCCTCAAAAGGCGCTTTTCGCAAGAGCTCTGAAACCTGTTTCCCTGGAGTGTTCCGGAAGGCAGTCAATGGCCGCGAGAAGCTCCACCAGGCAGGCAAGCCAATAGAGCTGATCGAGGAGCTGCTTAAAATCGCGCCGCAGGATGCCCTCATTCTGGATCCCTTCATGGGTTCCGGAACCACTGCAGCAGCCTGCCTGAAAACAGGGCGTCACTTCCTCGGCTTCGAGCTGTCTGCTGAATACTACGAGATAGCCAGGAAGCGCCTGGAGTCTGCAACAGGTCGGACCTGATTAAGGGAATTTCCTGTAATTACAAATTACAATTGAAATTACAATTTCAATTCGGGGTTGAAATTACAATGGTGGGCAAGCGCGGAGTACCGCTATCAGACGAGCAGAAAGCGCGTATTCGTGAATACATAGATTCTCAGAAGCTCCACGCCACCCCGCGCGAAACCCTGGCAGCTATGATCCTTGCCGACCTGGGCATTGGGGTCTCCGGAGTATCGGCTGCCCGGATCAGAAGAGAAGCCTTCGAGGATAAGGACACGGCCAACTCCCAGAAGGAGGCCGCTATACGCGAGAAGGTCCTCGAAACCGTCGAGGTCGAGGCTCCGAAGGTTCTGGGCTACATCCAGGACGAGATCTCCTCCCTCCGCACGATGGCCTACGGCGACCGAGACAAGTCCATCCCCGCTGAAGACATGTCCGTCACGGAACGCACGCGCGTGAGCGGTGCCATCCTGGCGGCCTGCAAGACCCTCATAGAGATCATCGGCCCGCCCAAGCCCGACCGGCACATCACAACCACCCTGGAGATCCTTGAGACTGCAGACGTCTCTGAGTTCATGAAGTACGGCGATAAGGACCATGGCCCTGATACCTCAGAAGTGGCAGATCCCGAAGGAAGTCAGAAAACTTAGTCTGATGCCCGCCCAGGCCGTTCTCTACCAGAACGCTCTGAAGCTGGACGCAAAATACGTGGATGGCCCTCTGAACATCGACATGATCACCGGTATAGGCTTCGGCAAGTCGCTTGTGGGTGCATACGCCTATCGCGATATCTGCCTCAGCCGGCCCGATGACAGCTCATGCATCTACGGCCCCTCCTACCCCACCCTGCAGAGATCCACGCTTTACACCCTCGGGCAGATCATTGACCGCAACAGGGACCTGGTGAGCTGGAACAAATCCGAGAACATCATCGAGTGGGCAAACGGCCACACGACGCATATCTTTCCCATGGACCAGGAGGGCAAGATCGATCGCGCCCGGGGCCCCACATATTCAGCAGCCTGGGGCGATGAGCGTTCCCTCTGCCCGAAGCTCGCCTACGATGTCATATCTGGCCGCCTGAGGGCCAGGGACTACCCACTGTCGCACTACGGCACCGGCACGCCCAAGGGCTTCGACTGGATCTATTACCTTCACAAGGTGGACCACCGGGGCGATCCTGACTATTATCTGATCAGCTCCGAGAAGTTCAATGTCAGTACCTTCCACAATCCCACCACACCGAAGAAATACAAAGTAATGGTCTGGAAGCAGTACGGCAACACCCGTTTTGCACGTCAAGAGCTGTGGGGGGAATTTACCGCCTCTTCGGGTCTTGTATGGGATTTCACGATAATGGAGCACGTCCGGGCCCTCCCCAAAGACATCCGGTTTGATGTAAAATTCGGCGTCATCGATTGGGGCTTCTCGGACCCCACAGCCATCGAGATCTCGGGCATGGAAAAGACCGCCCGGGACTTCGATCTATGGACCTTTGACGAGTACTATGAGGCCCGCAGGACTCCTGACCAAATAGCTGCTGAGGTGGCCAGGCTCCACGAGCTGCACCACATCGATATCTGGCTGGCCGATTCCGCCCGGCCCGATCTGATAGCCCACGTTCAAACCAAGACAGGGATCCAGATCGTACCTGTCATCAAGGAGACCATTCCCACGGGCATCAGCCACGTGGCCTCGCTGCTCTCGATGGGCCGCTGGCATTTCACGCCGGCCTGCCAGTACGCCATTGATGAGCATATGAAGTATCACTATCCGATGAAGGACGGCAAGCCACATGGCGAACTGCCGGTGGACAAGGATAACCACCTCTGCGATTGTTCCCGCTACCTCTCGGACTACCTGGCACAGATCGGCTATATGGGCGACTATATACGATCTGAATGGACCCCGCCGAGCTCCGATGAAGGAATTGACTCGGGCGTCTATTCTGGGCCGTATTGAGAAAAGTCTATAGCCAAACTTTCGATAAGCTCTGCCGCATTAGCGCACTTTTAAGACAATCAGGACCTTTGATGCTCGATACTCTCCGCTTCAAGCTTGCCAGCCTCCTCCGGCCAACAGAGCCCAGGCACAATGCCCAGGCTCTCCTCACGCCCATCGGCAGGGAGTATGCCGTCCAGGAGGGCTTTGAAGATAAGCGATTTGAGGTCTCGCAGCTTCTCGCCACCTCCGAGATGGGCCAGGTGGACAGCATCATGCTGGAGATCTTCAACCTCATGTTTCTCGGATGGGGACTCGTGGCCGTGCCCCCGGACGGCATGGACCCGAAGCAAGCCTCCGACATAACCCCGCAGATCCTGAAGCAGCTCTGGCGCTTCGACAAGGTCCTGGACCTCAAATACCTCATGGGCCGCATGTGGGTCGATTGCCTTACATTCGGCCCCGGTCTCACGGAGCTGGGCGTCCAGGTTGACGAGCAGGGCAATTTCCTCGACTGGGGACGGGTGGATGACTGGAAGGGGCCCGAGTGGGCGAACTATCTGGACGCCACAAGCTTCGAGAATGCCGCCCCTCACGGCACGGCAAACGGCAGATTCATCGAAGGCCGAATCCTCAAGGGTATCTGCTACGATACTCAGGAAAGGAGGATGGAGTACTGGCAGACCAAGCCGGGCCAGAGCCAGCCCGTCCAGATACCCACCGGACGGATCCTCGTAATCAAGGATCGAAGATCTCGCTATGTGGACGGCAAGAGCTATCTGGAAGGCATCGTGCCCACCGCTCTGCAGCGGGAGGAAGTCCGCAGAAACATCATGCTGCAGATCAGGCGGAGTGCTGCCCCTGCCGTGGGACTGCGGGTTAAGGAGATTCGCAATCCGGCCAATGGCGTGCTCATCAATGTAGCTCCGAACGGCAAGATCGGAAACAGATGGGCAGAGGCATTGGAAGAGGCCAAAAAGGCCCTCAAGAATTACAGTGCCAATAAGTTTCTCATCTTATGGGAAGACCATGAGGTCATCGAGAGCAAGGTTTCAATCACCGGCGATATCTTCATCCCTGATGATAAGCTCAAGGCCGAGATCCTGAACCACCTCATCCCCAGGGACTGGATAGAACAGAACGGCCAGGCGGTTTCGAAGTCCTCCCAGCCTCTCTGGGACCTGGCCATGCTTGTGGTGGATGGCTGGCGGGCCGCTCTGGCCGAAGCCATCGAAGAGCTCCTCACGAGGATCCTTGAGGCTAACGGCTTCACTGACTGGTCTGTTCAGTTCGTCTGGAAGAAGCTGGAGTACGAGGACAAGGCTCAGCTCCGCACGCAGGCCCTGGCCGCCTGGGAACGGAGCGCCCTTACTCTCGACCGGCTCTACAAGATCATGGGCTGGGATCCCCTCACAGACGAGGAGCGCACCCAACTGGAGAAGGAGAAGCAGATCTTCCACAGCACTCCGGGCGTCGTGATCGGCAACAGCCTGCCCGCAATCAACGCAGCCAAGGACGTGGACAAGGACAAGGAGCCCGCCCTGGAGCTGCTGCAGCAGAAGAGCGCCATCGCCATCGAGGAGCTGAAGTATTACGGCTACCTCGAAGAGGCTGGCCAAGCAGAGTCTTAACACCATCATTTTTTCCCAACAATAATTATATTCATAGAGGTATTTCTATGGCCGAATACAATCCAAAGGGAATGACGGACCAGGAGTTCGCCGATTTTTGTGAGCTGAAGACTGAAGAAGGAGCAATACCCGCAGGCCGGATCGACTATGTCTCAGGCAAGGTCATGTTCAGATCCGGAGCCGGCTATCTGCTGGGCATCCCGGACTATATCAAGAAGTATGGCTTCGACCCGGCACCTGTTTGGGACCGCATCAAGGCCTACCAGAAGAAGACCGGCAGGTTCACCGAGCCCGTTGAGATCGCCTACATCAAGCCCGCCAGACGCGCCCCGGTCAAGCTCGGGAGGTACTGAGTATGGCCGAAGAGGAAACACCCGCTCAAGACATTGCGACTACCTGGGATAAGCTGGAGAACTGGAAGCGATGGCTCCTGGCCGCAGAACTCATCACCGGCACAGTATTCCTCGCCCTGGCAGTATGCGCATTCGCCATATTGCTGGTCTGGCAGGGAAAGGCCGAGCTCGGGATAGACCTTTTCAAATACGTCCTGGCCGCCATGATCGGGCTGATCGGGGCCGTGGTGGGCTACTACTTCGGCAGCCACCAGGTGGGATCCGCGTGAGCATTCTTTCGGTCCCCCTGACATTGCTGATCCTCTATTGCCTGATCCTGGTTGTGTGACCGTCTTATGATTCTTCTGTTCTGGTGATTTTATTGGACAAAGAAGATTACATCTGCATAAAGCGAATGACTGTGGCCCTGCTCATTGCATTCTGCCTTGTTTCCGGCTTCCTGTTAGTGCTCGGCTTCATGGGCTATGCCAATACCATCGAGGAATCGGTATTCGGGAAAGGTACGCTCGATCATTCAAGCTACAGCAAATCCGCCTCGGATAGAGCGATGACCAAGGATGCTGAGTCCGTGGCCTACCAGATGAAGAGAGATTGGGAGAACGAAAGCGAGCAGACGTTCACCAGCAGCTTCATCG
>Ga0310040_1001342_pt1 | contig 18315 bp, 18 predicted proteins | sample EPASupsiteHSE623_FD_200237 | JGI IMG/M metagenome (GOLD analysis project Ga0310040, IMG submission 200237) | Bioremediated contaminated groundwater from EPA Superfund site, New Mexico - Sample HSE6-23 (v2) (version 2) | ecosystem: Environmental > Aquatic > Deep subsurface > Groundwater >... | reverse complement strand
TCCTGCAGGGATTCTCCACGCTTCCAGGAGTATCTCGCGCAGGAACGACCTCAACAGCGCTTATATGGCGCTCATTTGACTCTGAGAGCGCTCTGCATCTGAGCTTCCTCCTCAGCATCCCCTCTGTAGTTATGGCCGAGATCGTATTTTATCTGGGGTCTGGACTTGGAGATCTGCCTGTAATAGATGGCATCTCACTCATGCTTTCCAGCTTTGTCTTTGGCTACCTATCTCTTGATGCCATCCTGCACTTCATCAAGCGGGTAAATGTCGCCTACCTGGCCTTGTTGCTAGGCATTATAATCATCTCTGTGGCCTATCTCCAATACGGATAGGCCTTAACCAGGTTAAAGTCTAGTCGAGCTAAACCTCAAATAGATCAATGAAAGGGCAGCTGGGTTCCCATGCACAGGCACAAAGGTATGGCTATAGTGATATAAGGATCTCCCTAATTCCATGGCAGTTGAGCCAGCACAAAAATGATGCTGAGAGAATCATGATAAATCAATATTTAATAATTAGAAAGCTCTTCCATCAGGTTTATATAACACATCAGGATCTCTTTTGCAGAACCTAGATTCAACTAGCGATCTATGCAGGCAGCTTCCGTATCCGTACAAGTGTTCAGGCATGCGCGAGGCCAAAGGCGGCTTTAGAAATGGCCCAATCGCGGCTTGAGACGTGCCATGATGGTGCTGTGCGCCTCATAGAGAATGATATAGCAATTAGCTCTATGTACCGAAGGGGTTTGGAATAAAATGGGCTCATATAGGAGGAGATCTTCGTGGGCAGAGTAAAGATTACCGAGACGGCTTTTAGAGATGCTCATCAGTCGCTTCTGGCCACCAGGATGAGGACCAGGGATATGCTGCCGATAGCAGAGATGCTGGATCAGGTTGGGTTCTTCTCTCTGGAAGTTTGGGGTGGTGCGACATTCGATACCTGCATCAGATACCTGAATGAAGACCCCTGGGAGAGGCTCCGGGCACTCAAGAAGGCAATGCCAAAGACTCCTATGCAGATGCTGCTTAGAGGCCAGAACCTGGTTGGCTACAGGCATTACGCCGATGATGTAGTTGAGAAGTTCGTGCAAAAGTCAGCCCAAAATGGTGTAGATATATTCAGGATCTTTGATGCCGTCAATGACATACGCAATATGGAGAAGTCCATAACTGTTGCCAAGGCCGTGGGCGCCCATGTCCAGGGCGGAGTGAGCTACACAACAAGCCCGGTGCATACAATTGAGCAGTTCACCCAGTTCTGCGTCCAGCTCTCTGAGCTTGGCTGCGACTCAATCTGCATCAAGGATATGGCCGGCCTCATCACGCCCCAGAATGCCTACGATCTCGTATCAGCCATAAAGAAGGAGGTGAGATTGCCAGTAAATCTTCACACCCACTGCACAAGCGGCATGGCCCAGATGAGCTACTTCTATGCCTGCCAGGCAGGAGTGGACATTCTGGACACGGCCATATCTCCCCTCTCAGGTGGAACCTCACAGCCGTCCACCGAGAGCGTGGTTGCAGCCCTAGATGGGACTTCCTATGCAACAGGCCTGGACCTTGGCCTTCTCACAGATATCAAGAAGTACTTTGAGAAGATCATGGAGATTTATTCACCTGTGTTCAACCCCATAATCGCCAGGGTTGATACCAATGTGCTGAAGTACCAGGTGCCGGGGGGAATGATCTCCAACCTGGTCTCGCAGCTCACTGAGCAGAAGGCCATGGACAAGTATGAGGAAGTGCTAGCTGAGGTGCCCAGGGTCAGGAAAGACCTGGGCTATCCGCCCCTGGTGACCCCAACCAGCCAGATAGTGGGCACCCAGGCGGTGCTCAATGTCATGACTGGTGACAGATACAAGATGGTGCCAAAGGAGGTCAGGGACTATGTCAAGGGCCTCTACGGCAAATCTCCGGCCATGATAGACCCCAAGGTGAGGCTCAAGATCCTCTGCGACGAGGAGCCAATAACCGTCAGGCCTGCAGACCTGCTGGCCCCGGAATACGATAAGGCCAAAAGAGAGGTCGATGCCCTTGGCCTGGCCAAGAAAGAGGAAGATTACCTCACCTATGCCCTCTACCCCCAGGTCGCTCTCAAGTTCCTCCAGGGAGGTGCAGTCGAGGAGCCGCTGGTAAAAAAACAGCCCCAGGCACAGTCGGCATCCATCAAGGCCGAGCCCATGGCCCTGCACGTAGAGGTGGATGGAGAGTCGTACCTAGTCAAGGTGGCCCCGGCAGGCATGACCATTCAGGAAGCTCAGCCCAAGGCGCCGACAGACGGCGTCACAGTGCCCATGCAGGGCGTGGTCATTCGCTTCAAGGTAAACAAGGGCGATAAGGTAAACAAGGGCGATGCAGTAGCAGTCCTTGAGGCCATGAAGATGGAGAACAACATCCTGGCCAACAAGAGCGGGACCATCAAGGAGATTTATATAAAAGAAGGCACGACTGTGGCCCCCGGCGATGTGCTGATGGCCATAGATTAGAGCGGCTTTTCCAAAAGCCGTTTCTTTTATTCATGATGGTTAATATAATCTTCTTCTGACTCACTCCTCATCCTGAAAGCTGGGCCATTCTTTCCCTGTTCCCTATCCCCGAGATAAAAACAAATAAAAGCATGATGCACATCAGCTCATCCGAAGAGGTATGAAAAGTGCCGGTAAAGAAAGAACAGGTGCTGATAGAGGCTCTGCCCTATATAAGGGAGTTTCATGACTCCATAATGGTCTTCAAGATAGGCGGCTCGATCATGTCCAATAAGGACGTCCTCGAGGACTTCATTGAAGACGTAGTGCTTCTGAGGTATATTGGTATTCATCCCGTGATCGTCCACGGCGGAGGTCCCGAGATCTCGTCAGCCATGGAGCGCTTTGGGAAGAAGGCCGAGTTCGTAGGCGGCCTGAGAGTCACAGATAAGGAAACCCTGGAGATAGCGAGGATGGTACTGCTGGGCAACATAAACGCCGAGCTGGTCTCAATGATTGGCAAGTACGGTGGCAAGGGCATAGGCCTGTCCGGCCAGGACGGCATGTTCCTCACAGCCAAGAAGAAGGCTCTAGTCAAGGTCGAGGGCAAGGAGCCTGTAGACCTGGGCTTTGTGGGCGAGGTGGAGAGCGTCAACCCAGAGATACTGCTCATCACTGCTGGAAAGGGGTACATTCCAGTCGTATCCCCGATAGCCGTAGATAAGGATGGGTCAAACCTTAATGTAAATGCAGATACTGCAGCTGGCGCCATAGCCGTTGCTCTGCGGGCCAAGAAGTTCATGTCAATAACCGATGTTGAAGGTGTCAGAATGAACCCGGATGATCCATCAAGCGTCATATCCGAGTTCCCGGCATCTCAGTTCGATAAGCTCGTCTCAGATGGCGTGATCAAGGGCGGCATGATCCCAAAGGTTGAGGCATGCGTGAAAGTCGTCCGCGGCGGAGTGGAGAAGGCACATATCATTGATGGAAGAAAGCCTCATGCTATAATTCTTGAGCTCCTCACTGCTGAAGGCATAGGGACGATGATCAGCAAGAGCTGAACTTATAATATTTCTTTTTTTATCATTCGCTCTTTTTTAAAACTTGACTGAGGTGAAGACTGCGATTGTAGAGGTGGTCATGAGGCAAAAGGGATAAGCGAGCTGGAATAGCTTATCCTGATCATCTTTAGAATGTATAGGCCAAGTTTTTAATACGACAATTTGTATATCTTTTATCCAGATGCAGGGGCTAAAACGGCGGTCCACATGGGGTAAGTCTATGGATGTCCACGATATCGTCCAGAATACAGATATGCAATATATGTGTACGATAAGGAAGGAAAGAAGACGGCAGTCATCATTCCCATCGATGCCTGGATAGAGATTAGCTCCCTCGTAGAAAGGCTCGGAAAAGAGAAGGCAGAATGGGACCCGTCGAAGTACAAGGGTATGTATAAAGGCTTAAAAGTAGATGTGAAAAAGGAGAGCAATGCATTGATGATTTTCCTTCGTATACAAGAGTCAGTAGTCTAGACGCGGTTACATTTTCTGTGTTCATCAACTCATCATAGTTAGACTGCCCAATCACCAGGATAAATATTAAAAAGCTTAACACCATTATTAGATAGGATTAAATATGACTACCCTTGCCAAATTCGTAGAGCAGCTGCCGCCCGATATTCAGAAAGAGGTCAAGGATTTTGCAGAGTTCTTAATGGAGAAAAGGGCCAAGAAGAAGCACAAGGTACCGACTTTCGACTGGGAAGGTGCCCTTAAGGATTTAGGAGATCAGCATACTTCAGTGGAACTTCAACATGAAATCTTGAAGATGAGGGGCAAGTGATGTATCTTTTGGATACAAATATATTTTTAGAGGTGCTGTTGCAGCGAGAAAACAGCCAGGCGGCAAAAAGTATCTTCCTTAATAATCTGCCAACCGATCTATTCATAACAGATTTTTCACTTCATTCATTGGGCGTTTTTCTCTTCCAGAGAAATAAGCACGAAGTCTATAAGCGCTTCGTGGAGGATATAATAATAGGAACTGAAATTGGGATAATCGGCTTAGACCCAGAAGATGTACCTGTCCTAGTAGAGGCCTCAAAGAGATTTGGGCTTGATTTCGACGATGCCTACCAATATGCAGTCGCAGAAAAGCACGGCCTGCAGATAATGAGCTTTGATGCGGACTTCGATAGAACTGAGAAGGGACGCAGGATACCCGACTGAATAGCTCCAAACACATCCTGCAAGTCTTGTCATAAATATACGAAGAAACTATAATGTCAACTACCACCCCCTAAAGTGGGTGGCTTGTATCTCAGCAAAAAGTCTGGATACGATTGGCTGGTTGACTCTTCATCCTGGAGGAATTGTGACAGACCGTAGCCTGTTGGCAGCCTGCTCTGAGGTGAGAGCTTCAAACTCCATTTCGACTCAGCCTGTTGCCAGGCTTATGCACCAAAGAGCGATTGATCCACGTTCACCGTCTCTCTCTTCAGGATCTCTGAAGAGTGCCCTACCTCGAAAGAGGCGCGGATCTGTTTCCTGGATATGCCAGGGAACTAAGATTATATCTGATCAGATGGTAGATATAGGCATCGAGGCTAGGGCCTATCCATCCCCGGCCTAAAGACCGGGGTCTTCCGGCCCTCTGCTCTCCCAACGGAGATAAAATGGTCAGATGCCGCATTTGTTGTCGCCACTTTGTTAGGGGCCTCACACAGATAACCGAAATGAAGAGGATCTTATATAATTAAGTAAAACGCAGAATATCTATTATCTTATTGATTACAGAAAACACTTTGTCAGACCTGAGTCTGCCAGCACTGTATAGAATTATATTGCGATCAGCTGTGAATAGCCGGTTTGGCCTGGCGTTGCTAGCCTGCTTCAGGGTGCCTGATTCGAAGTCTTCGGCATTGATTGAGACTGCATATCTGTCTCTGATCTTTTGGCTGGTTATCTGGCAGAGTATCAGATCATCTCCCTCCAGCGTTGCCACCACCAATGCAGGCCGCCTTTTGGAGTTAGTGAGATCAGAGAATGGGAAAGGAAGAACTACTATATCTCCTCTCACAAATTTTTCCAAGCCTCATCCTCCTCAGGCATTAGCCAGTCTTTCTTGAGGGAGGATTCGCTGGCAATCGCCGTTTCACAGAGATTCCTGGAAGCTTTGGCCTTCAGGAAGTGTATGTAGTCAAGCAGCTCCCCTAGGTATGGTTCAGGAACCATCTCTATCTCCCTCAAGATCAATTCCTTTGTCTCCATATTATGACCAGACATTTAGATCTCTTGATTCTGGCGTCCAGCCTTAAGCAATTTTCGATAAGCCTGATGAACAACTCATCTCATGATCTCATGGTTTAGCCGCGAGGCTGCTGCCCTGCAAGGAACTGCTCGCTGATTACAGGACAGACCACATTGAGACTGAAATCCAGCAAGAGATTGCAATTGCGGAGACGGCAATAGGATAGTTGCCCTTGTAAAAATAATCCCTTAATAAAAGCTCCAGAGTAGTTAGCGAGATTTGGCAGAAAGAACAAAGATCACGGAATAGAAAATCTACGCCCTTGATAAAAATATATATGTCAAAAGAGGGTGAATTACAATATTGGTGAGTTTATGACTGCCGAGGTAAAGACTATAAGAATATCCATCGAGTCGAAGGAATTCGATCAGAGAAGGATACCAGCAGCCATGATCGCCGATGTCTTCCAGAAGATACAGAATGTATTATATTACATCATCGATCACTTGGAGGGCAACCCCCCGCGTTTGCGTGGCGATTTTCCCAGTGCTGTTAAGGAGCACGGTGAACTGGTCATATCAGGAATAAACATTGGCAGCATAACTGCTGAGTTAAGTTTATCGGAAACTCAGTCCTGCCTGCCTGGAACGATGACTTATGGAGAGAGGGCAATTGCCATCGCAGATGAGGCAATCGATGCTATCTCTGCAGAGGATGCCCAGGAGCTGAAGTTGCTCGATGCAATTGGCGACGAACGCACTGCAAACAGAGTCCTTCGAGAGCTGGATTCCATCTGGCCAGATGAGCGATCGAAGTATAGCATATCCATCGGCTTTGGCAAAGACGGTGCTCACAACCTTGACCCCAAACACAAGCCTGTAGTTCGGTCTATTTTAAATAAGCCGCTAGAGAGATCTGAAAAAGAGATCCTCGGCAGGATGATGGAGTTGAGGGTCGACCAAAAAAGGGTGTTCCAGATAGACACGCCCGAAGGCATAGTTGCCTGTCAATACAGCCGGGATATTGTGGAGAAGGTTGTAGAGAACATTGGCAATCTTATCCGAGTAAGGGGCATAATGACTCTGCAAAAAAACGGAAGGTATACGCTCTGTGCAGATGATGAGAACTCTATCGAACGACTTCAAAATTTGCCCTTGCCTAAGATAAAACTTTTGGGTCAAGTCATGCGTCTAAAGGAGCCATTGCAGCTCAATATCCTGTATGAAGATGATCGTTACATCATCTCTCACGATGGACTTAACCTCCTCGTTGTCAGCTCTAGCTTGAAGGAAGGAGTAGAAGGGATCAACGAGGAGCTAGAGATATTATGGGACGATTATGTTAAATCGAGCGCAGAAGAACTTAGCCATGATGCCATCGAGCTTCGTAACAGGATGATATCGATGTTGGAGAAAGAGGACGCAGATGGCTACATACAAGACTCGTAAGATAGAGTCTGCTCTTTCAAAGAAAGGTTTTCAGTTGAGGGAATCATCTCATCACAAAAAGTGGACCTTGTTTGTCGATGGAAAGAAAACTGCGGTTTATACCTGGATCAGCCATGGGTTAAAAGAGTATGGCGATAGCCTTCTGCGTGAGATGAAGAAAGAGCTTTACAGCTTGGATTATTCTGCATGAGCTTCTGAACTGGGCAGACTTGGCCCTCTGCTCGCAGTCTCTTCTACCAGGCGCGCCCTCTCTCTCATCAGCCCTGCCAGTTCCCTGTCCCCCATCTCCTCCAGCAGATTTCCAAGCGCAGAGAGCCTTGGAATCAGCCGCGGGTCATCCGGCCCGTAGGCGGCTTCATCAATCTCGAGAGCTCTTCTAAACTGGTGCAAAGCCCGCCTCAGATCGCCCTGAGCCCGAAGAACGCTTCCCATGTTGTTCAGCCTGACTGCCACTATGGGATGCATCGGGCCGTAGGCGGCCCTGTCTATCTTGAACGCCCTCTCGTAGTTGGCCCTGGCAGTGCTGAGATGGCCCAGAGACTCGTATACGGCTCCAATATTGCTGAGGTCTCTGGCCACATTTGGGTGATCCGGCCCAAAGACATCCTCATCAATTCCAAGCGCCCTCTCCAGGAGCAATATGGCCTCACGCTGCTCTGACCTGAGAAGCAGGTATATCCCCAGGTTGTTCAAGAGCACTGATGTGTCCTCCAGGTCTGCCCTCGCCGCCTCGGCATGTTCTGCCGCAGCCAGGGCATGTGGAAGAAGACGATCGCACTCCGACCACGACAGACGGTTGGTGATATCGCAGGGAAAGACGCCTGCCAGAAGATGAACCGCACTGCCGGCCCATCTCCGCCTCTCCTGGTCGCTCTGCCTGGACCGCGCTGCAGCCTGGACTGAAGGATGTATCGATATCGAATCCCCTTTCGTCTCAGCCAGGGCATACCTCTCAAGTTCAATGACCAGGGCCTTTAGGGCCTCATCAGATATCTCCTTTGCAAAGATCCTGAGCAGGATTGTGGGGATATCATCATCCCCGAGATAGGCACAGAAGTTGAACAAATCGGCGCTTGAGGGCAAGTCCTGGCAGACTCTCTCGGCAGAGATGGACGCGGCCACGGATATGATGGACGGTGCCACTGGTCCTGGCTGGTCCATGGACCAGAACCTGGACTTGAAGAGATCCTGGTAGTCAGATATCCTCATGAGAGTTGCCTCCAGGTAAGATCCGGCCAGCTTCAAGGCCAGAGGAATATTGCCAAGCAGCTGGGATAGTGATGATGCAGACTCGGAATCAGGCTCCTCTGCCCTTCTAAGCAGGTATTCAGCCGAGTCTGCCCTGTCCAGTGCAGGCACCATGAGCGTTGTTGCATATCCCTCCCAGCCGGGGTTTGTGGAGGTTATGATCACCTTTCCAGACTCTGGAGGAAGGAACTCCACAATATCGGCATGCGTCCTGGCACCATCAAAGACCAGGAGCCAGCTTTGCCTCTGGACCAGGCTCTTCTCTATGGCCCTCAATACCTGGCTCTGCTCTGAAGAGTTCTGCACAGGCAGCTCAAGCCAGGCAGCCAGACCCTGGTAGTCGGCAGCCGCCACTGCAGGATGCTTGGCCCTTATCCACCAGACCAGGTCGAACTCTGATGCATGGCGGTGGATGTACTCAACTGCAGCCTGGGTCTTTCCAAGGCCCTCATGCCCTGCCAAAACTATGCGCCGGTCCATAGACTGAATATCGCTTTCGAGGCGCTCCCTGTCCACGAACCCGGCATCCCTGGATGGAAGGACGGACCAGACTCTTGGCAGGCGGCCCGGAAATGGAGGCCGCTTATAAAGCTGCCCTTCATATCCTGAGGGCCCAAGGCTGGCACCAACCCCACTCAGGAGCACATCTCTTGCCCGCTCCTCATCCAGACCGCAGAGGTTTATGCTGGCGGGCCGATGGCAGCCTCTTATGCCCACTGTGATGAGCTTTCCCTGAAAAGACGGATCGCTTGAGTAGAAGTCCAGATAATCCAAAGAGAGCATGGCCAGTATCCTCCTGGCCTTAACTGACATCCTCTCAAGCTCTTGGGAGAAGCGCGACCCAGGACGCATGAGCCAGGACTCTAAATCCGCAGAGTATCCGGCCTCCTCCAGAGTCCAGGCCACCCAGTCAGCCCAGAGGCTGTCCGCCCTATCAAAGCTGATGAGGATATCTGCCATGAAAATATATATTAGGCCCAAGACATAATAACATTTTCTCTAAGGCGTTACTTTCTATTATCCATGCGAAAGAGGAGATCATTAGCTATGTAGTCCCTCTTAACCTCAGCCTTTGTAATTGCTGCATAGTTCTTTGCGCTCTCCTTGGAGTATCCCAGATACTTGAGTATAGAGTTGAATGCCTCAGTCCCGGCACTGATTATGAGAGCTGTAACCAGTCCATCCAGCAGGTCTGAATCAAGCACACCCATAGGGGCCAGCACTCTCATATCCATGCCAAAGGAGAGGGTCAGACCTCCTGTCAGAGAGATCAGGCCGAGAATCAGCTTTTTATCCCCATTGCCTATGACCTTCACCAACATCGGGTCCAAAATCTCCAAGAGCTGCTGTATGGCCAATCCCGCAGCAAAGACGGGCACAAGTGATAGCGTGAGCTGATCCAATCGAACATCCCCTTGTCCATATATATAATCATGACAGCGTAAGAATTTTTCGGTTGAATATCGGTTTAGGAGATCGATTGTATCATTTCACCTTGAAACGCAGACAACATCAGATTCGCACTCGGCAGCCCTTCCTGAATCTATGACCTTGGCCTGGGCTTTATAAACTCCGTGAATGAGAACGCAGGGCTTCTGCTCCTCATTATGGTAGAGAGAGGGCTCGATTAGAAGGTCGAAGGCAACACTGAACCTACCCTGGCTATCGGTTGTAGTACTAATGACTCTCAGCCGGTCTTCAGGATCGATAAGCTCTATCCTCAGCGTCTCTCCTTCCATGGGCGGGTCTATCGATCCAGAAAATGCCACAACCGACTGGCTGGATCGCGGAGTATCTTCCTGTACCCACACCATTGTGCGCCGCTTGGGGCTCACGCTCATGATAATCTCTCCCATAGGCACCATTCGCGAAGGAGGTGCAGATCCGCCCGAGGTCCAAGCATAATCCCAGGGCAGGTACCCATTGAGCTGTATACGTGCTGCAGGCAGATCTCCATTTAGGCCAATGGTCTCATCCGGGACGACTATGGCCTCCAGCCTCCTCTCCTGGTGAGGCTCCAGCCACAGCCAGGCATGGGGGAAGTGGACAGTATACCCTTGGGGGACCCTGGCTATCTTTATCAGGGCTACGGTATGCCTCAGAAGCGGGTTTCTGACGGCCACTGGCATTACCACAGGCTCATGGGGGCTTGATGCCGGAGACTCGAAACGGAGCACGTTCTCGTGGGCATGGTTGTTCTGAGCAGAGATCTCTCCGGCTTTGGGCTCAATCCAGACCTTGATGCAGGTATGCCTGCCAACTGCCGGGACCCAGTTGATGTAGGTGTCAACATGGGTGTCTGCAGATATCCTGGGCAGCACCTTTGTCTCAAGTGGTCCCCAGTTTCCGTTATCTCCAATTCCAGGAGGCTCCACTGCATAGAAGGTTACCCTCACATCGCTGACATCTGTATTCCCATCGCAGTGTACCCTGGCCCAGATGTGATTGATCTCCAGGGGACGGGGTTTATCCCCATTTCCTTTTGGCCGGCCCTGATCGTCCGGGGGCTGGTCGTATACGCCATAAGGTATCCTGTCTATCCAGATGTCTGGAGACTGCTGCCTCTCGTCTTCAGGCTCAATTCTGAGGTCGAAGGTGCCGTCTGGATCATCATCATCCGGCCTTGCCCACTCCACCCTGACCCTGCATACCAGAGGATTTGTCTCAACTGCATCGTCCACCACGGTTATCTTGAGGGACCTGGCAGGGTCGCCGGCCTCCTCTCCAGAGAGGAGCGCCCTTGGAGGGTGGAGCAGGGTGATGAACCTCGTCTGCTGGTTCATATTGATGGTCCCGGCCAAGACCCTGCTCACCACAACCCCGCCTGGGACATGTGCGCCGCCCAGGGGGAGGCCCTCATCAAAGATCTGGCCTGTCCTTCCCGGCCTCTGCCTGGCCTCCACATAATAAAAGAGGCCCTCAGTCACCTTTATCCTCAGAAGATGATACCGCCCTTTCTTCTCGTTCTCACTCAGGCCGTGGGCCGCCAGCTCGTACTCTTTGCTGAAGGCACCCCGGCCCCAGCCAAGCTCAAGGACGTTTTCTGGACGGTACCAGCCCAGGCGGTCCATATAGTATCCAGAGAAGAGCGGATGGATGTCGTGCCTGCCCATGAGGTCGAAGTCCTGGGCTGTAGCAACGATCTTGTCCACCAGATCGCTGGAGTAGACATCCTCAGAGAGTATCATGGCCTGAGCAGGGCCTGAGAGACGGCTGGGCCTGGAGACTATGCCATGGCCAATCTCGTGGGCGAACCTCCCCCAGTTGGCAGACTCGCTTATTGCTATCAGGTTTATCTGGTGGTCGGCGGTGATGTTGATATGCTTGCCTTTTCCATAATATGAAAAGTTCTGACAGGACCAGCCCCCTCTGGCACGGACAAACCTGCCACTCAGGTTGATCACACAGGCAAGAGCTGCATAATTGTTCAGGTCGAAACCTTCCTTTGCTGCCGCTTCTGCAGACTCGGCCATGAGCCTGTCTAGAGCAGTGCACCTGATATCTTCACCTGGCAGGTCTGCATAATCGTTTACAGTCCCGGTCAGGCTGTGCCAGTTGGAGGTGACGTCTATGGACACATCCAGCCGGCCATAGCTTGCCTGATGATAATACTTGTGGATCGCCTCCTTGGCCTTGAGTATGCTCATCCTGGCCTCTTCTGCATCTTTTGGAGCGCAGTCGCCAGGCTCGGTCAGCACGAAGAGCACCTTCATCACCCCCAGGGGAGGGATATGGCCGGGCTCAACTGCCAGACTGCACCCAGAGAACTGGATTGGAGGTCCATCAGCCTCCGATGCCTGATCTGGACGCTCCCTGGCCACAAAATCGAATGGCGCTCTGGAAGTTTTGCCCCCGACATCCACCACCACAGGCCCGCTGGAGGCCCTGAGATCGGTGATGACCTTGAGCCTGTCCCGGCTGGAAGTCACGACTATGGCTGGCTTGCCTCCAACCTCGACCTTGTTATCATATCTTTCAGCGGCAAAATTCTTGCCTTTGATCTCTATGGTTGCACCTGCGTAAGCCCTTCTTGGAGAGAAGTCCTTGACTACCGGACCCTTGAGGAAGGGAATGATCTTATCCAGGTAGTCCCTGAGCTCCTCAGGCCGGGAGGCCATGCTCTTTATCTGGCCGTCTATCTGCGTCTCGCCAAAGTCCTCTGTGTTGGGCATTTGCTCAGTTCCCGCCAGGCCTGGAGAGGGGCCCGGCCAATGGTTCAGATAATGCTTTAATGCAATAGTTATCTAAGATCAAGCCCGTGATCAGGTATGCAACCCTGCAATTGTATCTATCTCCAGTTCAGTATAAGCCTTTTGATATTCCCAATACTGAATACAAATTAGTGGGCGATTGCCACGGAAATGCTATCGCCATTTGAATCCTCTGATCCTTGAATCCCGTGAAGACTTGCTGCGCAGTACTTCTTCTTCTCCTTGGCCTGGCTGAAGATCTTGAAGGTTGAGTTGAAACCTTCTGTGCCGGCACTGATCACCAGGGCCGTGATTAAGGCATCAAGAAGATCGTTCCTGGCAAGCCCGAGGGGCTCAAGAATCCTAAAGCCGCACCCATAGACAAGGATTGCTCCTGCAGTAAGAGATGCCAGCCCCAAGATGAGCTTCTTATCTCTGGCTCCAATGACCTTGACCACCACTGGATCGAGTATCTCAAGGAGCTGCTGTACTGCAACGCAGGCCATAAAGACCGATAGAAGAATGATATTAAACGAGTCCAAGCTATCCCCGATCAGAGGTATATTTCGCAAGACTTATTAAAAATTTTTGGTCAGATTTGGGACCTTGATTGAGCTCAGCTGGAGATGGGCCTGCAGCCCATTTTAAGAGCGCTTGCAAGGTCTTCTATCTTCACCGGTTTGCTTATATATCCGTCCATGCCCGCATTCAGGCACATCTCTTTATCGCCCGCGAGAGCACAAGCGGTGATAGCTATAATTTTAGGGCCAAGAGGCCATCGGAGCCTGATTGCTCTTGCAGCCTCGAGTCCATCCATATTGGGCATCTGAATATCCATCAGGACCAGGTCATAATCCTGCCGCTCCAGGGCTTCAAGGACTTCAAGCCCGTCAGATGCAACATCCGCCCTGTATCCAAGCCTTCCAAGCATCTTTTGTATGACCTTCTGGTTTATCACATTGTCCTCGGCCAGAAGTATGCTTGAGATCTCCTCAAGTCCCGCCCCTCTCTGGGGCACGACCTCAGCTGGCTGGCTGGAGAAGAGCTCAAAGATTGCATCGTACATCTGGGAGGGCCTGATTGGCTGGGGGATCATCCTGGCCCTCTCCATGCTGCAGCCATCTCCAGAGGAGCCCAGCATCACCAGGGGGAGGAGGCCTCTGTGCTTTCTTACTTCTTTTGCCAGGCCGTATGCACCGGCCATGTTCATGTCCAGAATTGCCAGGTCGAGGGGCTCATTGGACCTTATCAGGTCCATGACCTCTTCACTGGACGCGGCCACGCTTGGCTTCATTGACCAGAACTTGAGCTGTATTTCAAGCGTCAGGCGTGCGATCCTGTTATCCTCTGCCAAGAGCACCCTCTTTCCTGAGATCCGTGGCTGGTCCGACTCCAGATAAGGCCTGGGCTCACAGTGACAGGGCTTTGAGGGGATGGTGAAATGGAAGATCGACCCCCGGCCAAGCCTGCTCTCCGCCCAGATCCTGCCGCCCATCAATTGGACCAGTCTCTTGCTTATGGCCAGTCCCAGTCCGGTGCCGCCATATTTGCGGGTGGGTGAGGCATCTATCTGGCTAAATGGCTTGAAGAGCTGGTCCATGTGTTTGACTGGAATGCCGGGACCCGTGTCCCTCACTGCAAAGTGGATCTCACCTCTCATGCCTGAATAGGAGACTGAGACCACCACCTCCCCATGATCAGTGAACTTGATTGCATTGCTCAGAAGGGCGACTAAAACCTGACGTATCCTGGACAGGTCTCCCAGGAAGGCAGGAGGCACCCGCTTATCTGCCATATAGACCAGATGCAAGCCCTTCTCGGCAGCCCTGGCATAAACAATGTCCAGCGCCTCCTCAATGCACTCTCTGATCTCAAAGGGCTGGCACTCAAGCATCACTCCTTCGGCCTCCATCTTGGAGAAGTCCAGCATGCTGCCGAGCACCTCTAAAAGAGAGTCGCCACTGGATCTGATGATCTTTGCGCACTCACTCTGCTCATTTGTGAGCTCGTCGTCGAGGAGCAGGCTTGCCATGCCTATGATGGCATTCATGGGTGTGCGGATCTCATGGGACATGTTGGCCAGGAACTCTGACTTGGCTCTGATTGCAGCTTTGATCAACTCCTTGGCACTCGAAAGCTCCTCCTGTGCATTCTTTGCCTGGGTAGTCTCCCTGAAGAGAAGGACGAACTCTCCGCCATCAACTGGGGACAGACTGCCCTCCCAGAAGCGTTTGCTTTTGCCGGGGCCGGATCCGTAATCAAAGATCTGCGGCTCGCCGACAGCAGTTGCCCTGTCCATGGCCTCCTCAACCGCGACTGCAAGATCAGGGGGCAGGAGATCACTGGCCTTCTTTCCCAGAAGATCATCTGATAGCAGCAGTTTATCCTTGCCGCGGCTGAGGCTTAAGTCCAGGAAGATGCCGTCTGCGCTCAGAAGGAAGATCTTATCGGGCAAGGCACTCAGCATCGCCGCCTTTGAAGCCTCGGCATGCCTCCTCTCGCTCACCTCTGCCTGGAGGTCAAAGCAGGCGGATTTGAGCTCTTCATTGGCCCTTGTAAGTGAGGCAGTCCTCTCGCAAGCTTCCATCTCCCGCGCCGCTGCCGCTTTGTCCTGTTCAGTTACGTCTCTAAAGGCCAGGACCGCTCCAGAGATCCTTCCACTGGTGATGATAGGATGTGCCCTTGCCAGAACCACCATCTTTATTCCGTGCGGCTTCATCAAGAGGAGCTTAGCCTCTGCTGCCGTCTCTCCATTGAGCGCCCTGATATGAGGCGGATCTCCACTTACGAGACCGTCGATGCTTGAAAAGCACAGATCCCTTGAGCCATGCTCCGGCCCCGAGATGGCGGGATCATACCCCAAAAGGGAAGCGGCAGCAGAGTTGGCCTTTATAGGAATGCCATCATAGCTGTAGATGATTACAGGATCGGAGATGACCTCCAGAATTGAGTCCAAAGCCTCAACGTTCGCGGCCCTGCCCCGGAGCGGTTCGATTGCTTCTCGTCTTGATGTATTTTGGCCTGGAAATGTCTGGCTGGCAGAAGAAGAGGCGCTGGAGTCAGACGACATGCAGCCATCCTCATCTCCTAAAAGGAGGCTTTTATAGCGCTTAAGCTCTGCCGCCAGCTTCTTTAGAACACCCACCAGCTGCTCATCCTCCAGGAGCGTATTATCCCTGGATGCCTGCAGCTCTTCTAAAACTAGCCCCATGTCGCACAGCGCATTTTCCAGTGGCTCTTTTCTTACATCGCCTGGATTATCACGCCTCAGCTTCTCTATTTGGTTGTAGAGTTCAGCTATTTGGTCAGTTAGAATACTGCCAGCCATAACTCCTCTGCCGTATGTATTTTCGATATAGAGATGAACTTATCTCTTTTTATCCTTTTGGTCTGAAGTCAATGATTGCTGCAAGGCTCGCAGCTGGGAATGCGTTGGTTCCTTCGCCCCTCCAACAGGACCCTGGACCTTGGACTTGTCACCCACTTTATGCCTGAGTCTGGGAGCTCGAACCTGGCCACCACCGGCGCATGGTCAGACTCTGGATAGAAGACACGGGTGCTGAAGACTATGGACTCGTCGTGCAGGAGCTCGTTATGTATCTCCCCTCCGCGGAAGTAGGCCAGCAGGGTTCTTGAGGCAAGGACGTGGTCGAGCATCTTTGGCTTGCCGTTGTGCAGGAAAGAGTACCTCCCCGGCTCTGGGATGTTGCGCTCAGTTGGTACCATTATTCTCATGGCCAGCTCTGTGTTGCCGGTGTTCTCCACATCGCCTCTTATGGCCTCTATGGAGACCTCGTCTAACTCCTCATTGAAGTCTCCGCAGACCACTATCATTGCACAAGGGTCCTCATCAAAGAGCCTGTCTATCAGCATTCTGGTCTCCAGGGCCTGGCCTATCCTCTTCATAGATGAGATAAAAACGCCCTCGGCCCAGCCCGAGGCGGTCTTCCAGGTGCGATCATCTACCTTGTGCCCCTGGATGTTGGTGGGCCTGCGGGACTTGAGGTGGAGGTTTATCACATCCAGGATCATGTTGTTTGGCAGCCTGATCTTGGCATGAAGTATGGGCCTCTCCCAGGAGACCTCCCCGGCCTCATGCTCCTCGGGCTTTGCAGTCACCTTCTGGTAGCGGGGCGAGGGCGCGTACTCGTGCAGGTACACATGATGCTCCAGTATCTCATACTTGCTGAGTATCACCAGGTTGCGGTTCTCATAAACATGCCCTTTACCTCCAATGGTTGGATATGCCCTGCGGTAGCCCTCGTACTGGGTGCCTGCCAGGAGCTTGTTTAGGGCAGTCAGATGGTAACTGCCGTGCTCCTCCTGGCCGCAGACCTCCTGGAGGCAGAGTATGTCTGCATTCATGCGGATGAGCTGGGGTCGCAGTACCGGTATGCGTTCTTCCAGGGCGGGATAGCGCCCAGGCTTGTCATCCAGGTTCAAAATGTTGAATGTGGCTACGCGCAGGTTGACGGGCATGAGTTCTCTCCTGGAGCTGTTGTATGCCCATCTGGGCGATTAGCCTTGCGGTCGCCTAATCTTTTAATCGGCTATTGCTTTATTGCCTATGATCTTTATTCTTTTGAAGCAGACTTAAATAAGACCACATTTCCTGAGTAGGGAGCGCTCTATTGAGCTTCAAATCCAGATCATGGGTCAGAGATCTGTCAATCAGTTCTTGGCGGCGCATTATGCTCTGCGCCTCTGGTGACGACTGCCTATTGGTCAAACCTAATTCGAAGTGCGCTATACTCTATGCTTCTGGGCAGATGCCCCCCTGACCCCCTCTGGGGGGAACACACCCACGTTCAAGCTACAGCCGCCACAAGAGGATGATGGTATCAGATTCGCATATATTTGATATCCGTGAAGTGCCATGGGACCTGCTATCGATTCATCTAACAGCTATCAGGCAACGATTGCTTATTATCTGAAGTGTTCCCCCCAGAGGGGGTCAGGGGGCATCTGCCCAGACTTTGGAGTTGGATCACGCATCCATGGCCTGGGTTATCCGCCTGCCAGCAGCACCGCCCAGAAGCATAGTCTATCCTGATGTATCTGCGGACTTGTTTTAGCCTCGCTGTACTAGATCCAATGAACTCTCTTTTTATTTCACAATATAATAAATATTAACTTAGAAATAGGGCATTCTTAGAATATATTTCTGAGAGAGATAGAAAGTTAAATTAAGCTTAAGATTAAAGTGCCGTGCATGGCAGTTCATAGGGAGTACCTGAAATGTGATGTATGTGGCACTATAATTGCCCTACGGATACGAGGAGGGCGACTTAAGCAATATCCTGTTAGATTATACTGTGGAAAGTGTGGCATCTTAATTGATGGCAAAGTCATCCTTGATTATGAGGCTAAAGAATTTTCTCTTGATTTCCATAATGCCTCAAATATAAGAGTCAGACCTCTTCCTACCCCCGATTTCGTTATAGAAGTCTCAGGAGAACTCCTTACTGACAAAATGCAAGCTTGTGAAAACGGAAAATTGCCAGAAAATTTTTCTCCTTTTCTAAAGACAATGGGGATAATGGAATTCGAGATGATGGACAATTTTATTAAATCCACCAGTGAGGATTCCTATTAACCGGAGTGATGGCAGTAGTTTTTAAAAATTCGTCCATTTTTCGCCATTTTCGTGCCCAAATTTCTTGAATTATCCATCATATCCAGCCATCCTTCGATGGCGTCCGCTATA
>Ga0310040_1001324_pt1 | contig 18435 bp, 15 predicted proteins | sample EPASupsiteHSE623_FD_200237 | JGI IMG/M metagenome (GOLD analysis project Ga0310040, IMG submission 200237) | Bioremediated contaminated groundwater from EPA Superfund site, New Mexico - Sample HSE6-23 (v2) (version 2) | ecosystem: Environmental > Aquatic > Deep subsurface > Groundwater >... | reverse complement strand
AATGGCAGCTCTTGGAGCTGCGATGCGTAAACTCGTCCACCTGTGCTTCGGAGTACTGAAAAATCAGATCCCTTACCAAGCAAATTATGAAAATACCGCTTGCGCCTAAAGACGGTATCTACGCCCCCAGGGTTGTACATGCAAGGAGCGGGCCATGCCCGCGAGCAAGCTGAGCAGGATGTTTTCCATGCCGCTAGTGATCCCCATCTTCATCCCCCACGAGGGCTGCCCCCATCAGTGCCTGTTCTGCAACCAGGGCGCCATCAGCGGGCACACCGCGCCACTGGTCAGCGGTGCCGAGGTCGGGGCCACGATCCGTTCCTGGTTGGAACGGACCCGACCGGAGAACCGGACTGAAGTGCAGGTGGCCTTCTACGGCGGCAATTTCACCGGACTGCCCGTCTCCCGGCAGACCGAATTGCTGACCGCAGTCCAGCCCTTTCTCCGGCAGGGACGGGTCCACGAGATCCGGCTTTCCACCCGGCCCGATGCTATCGATGGGGAACGGCTGGATCTGCTCGTTCGCCACCGGGTTTCGACCATCGAGCTGGGAGTCCAGTCCTGTGACGACCAGGTCCTGCGCCGGTCCGGCCGGGGGCATACCGTTGCCGACACCGTCGTTGCCAGCCGTCTGATCAAGGAGCGGGGGTTGCGTCTGGGCGTGCAGCTGATGCCGGGATTGCCCGGCGAGAACTTTCGCTCGCTGCGGCAGACCATGGCTACGGTGATCCGCCTGGGGCCGGATTTTGTCCGCATCTATCCGACGCTGGTCCTGCGGGGCAGCGGCCTGGAGCGCTTATACCACCAGGGCGGATACCGGCCGCTTGGCCTCGGACGGGCCGTGGCGTGGGCCGCCTACCTGAAAAAACGGTTTGACGATCAGGGGATCGGGGTGGTACGGATGGGCCTGCAACCCTCGGACGGGTTGGAACGATCCCTGGTGGCCGGGCCGTATCATCCGGCCTTTGGCGAGCTGGTCAAGGCCCGGATGATGCTGCATCAGACCCGTCGGGCCCTGGTTGGCGTATCGGGGGAAAAACCGGTCACCCTGATGATCGCCGCGCGCGACCAGTCGGTCTTCCGGGGGATGGGCTCGGCCAACCTGACGCGGTTGCGGCAACTGGGGTTGCTGGACCGGTTCGCCCTGCGCACCGACCCCACCCAGCCGCGGCAGACGCTGCGGATTCTTGAGGGGGAGCGGCTGTAGTTTCGCCCACAGGGTGGGCTCCTACGGGGCAAGACAAGGAGCCCACCCCGTGGGCGATAGAAAATCACCGGCAACCACGCAATGCTCATCCCCTAACAACCTTACAGTCTCAACAGCGCAATAACCTCTCTTCCCATGCTCAGCATCAACGACCTCAACCTGCAATACGGCAGCAAGCACATCTTCCGGGGCGTCTCGGCCCAGATCCACACCGGCGACCGGGTCGGGCTGGCCGGGGTCAACGGTTCGGGCAAGTCCACCTTGCTCAAGATCATGTGCGGCGAGCAGGATGTCGATCCGGGCATCGTCAGCCGGGCCTCCTGGTTTACCGTGGCCTATCTGCCCCAGGAGGTGAGCATCGAGCTGGGTAGCCGCAGCCTGTTTGCCGAGGCGGAATCGGCCTTTGACGAGGTCCTGGCCCAGCAGGAGGAGCTGGAGCGGCTGAGCGAGGAGCTGGCCCTGCTCGATGCCGGTGATCCGGCCATCGACGGCTTGCTCGCCCGCCAAGGCGAATTGCAGCATCTGTTGGAGGGCAGCGACGTCTTTCGCATCCGGCCCCAGATCGAACGGGTGCTGTTCGGCCTCGGCTTTTCCGCCGTTGATCTCGACCGGGAGGTCAGCAGTTTCTCGGGCGGCTGGATCATGCGCCTCCTGCTGGCCAAGCTGCTGCTGAAGCGGCCGGCGCTGCTCCTTTTGGACGAGCCGACCAACCATCTCGATCTCGACTCGCTCACCTGGCTGGAGGACTTCCTGCTCGGCTACCAGGGGGCGATGATCATCATCTCCCATGACCGGGCCTTCCTCGATCGGGTGACCTCGATTACCTGGGAGCTGAGCCTGGGCAAACTCTCCGTCTTTCGCGGCAACTATTCCCACTACCTGGTGGAAAAGGCCCAGCGGCTGGAACTGGAGCGGGCCGCCTACGACAACCAGCAGGCCATGATCCGCCAGAGCGAGCGGTTCATCACCCGCTTCCGGGCCAAATCGACCAAGGCCAAACAGGTCCAGAGCCGGGTCAAGCAACTGGACAAACTGGAGCGGCTGGAGCTCTCCGAGACCGACCGCACCATCCGTTTCTCCTTCCCGCCGGCGGCGCCCTCGGGCCGCGATGTCCTCAGCCTGGAAGGCGTTCATAAAAGCTACCATGGCAAGACGGTCTTCGACGGGGTTGGCTTTTCCCTGCAACGGGGCGACAAGCTGGCGGTGGTGGGCGTCAACGGCGCCGGCAAGACCACCCTCCTGAAGATCCTGGCCGGCCTGGTGCCGGCCGAGGGCACCATCAAGCCGGGTCACAACGTCATCCTCTCCTATTTCGGCCAGCACCAGGCCCAGGAGCTCCCCGGCGAGCTGACCATCCTCGATACCGTCTATCACACCGCCGTGGACATGACCATCACCCAGGTCCGCTCGCTGCTCGGCGCCTTTCTCTTCACCGGCGACGAGGTGGAAAAGCAGGTGCGGGTGCTGTCCGGCGGCGAGAAATCGCGGGTGGCCCTGGCCAAGATGCTGGTGCGGCCGGCCAACCTGATGCTGCTCGACGAGCCCACCAACCACCTGGACATGAGCTCCCAGGAAATCCTCCAGGAGGCCATGGCCCAGTACGAGGGCACGATTATCGTGGTCTCCCACAACCGGTTCTTCGTCAACTCCTTTGTCAACAAGGTGTTGGAGATCAGAAACGGTCGGGCCACCATCCATGAGGGCAACATCGACGACTACCTCGAATGGCGGCGCAAGATGGAGGCCCAGCCCGTGGCCGGGCGGACGCCGGCGCGAAGCGAGACCGTGACCGTCAGGACCGAGGCCGAGGGAAGCGACAAAAAGACCCAGCGCAAGCAGCGCGCCCTGGAACGCCAGCTCCTGAACAAGAAGCTCGGCCCCTGGAAGAAAAAGAGCGAGGAGGCGGAGCGGGAGGTCGAGCGGCAGGAAAAGCGCAAGGCCGAACTCGAAGCCCTGATGGCCGACCCCGACCTCTACGGCGACCAGGAGCGATGGGGCGCGGTCAGCAAGGAATACGGCCAGGTGGGACGCCACCTGGAGCGGGCCTTTCAGCGGTGGGAAGAGGCCCAGCAGGCCATTGAGGCCATTGAACAGGAAGTGGCGGGCACCGACGACTGAGCGGCCCTGGGGCGAACGCGGTATCGCCCGGAGGGCCGGGCTCCTCCGGTCCGACGGATAAGGCAAAAAAGGAGTAGGAGCCCACCCCGTGGGCGAACAAAGATCAGGCAAACCATCCTGGACCCCGGCCTGCGCCGGGGTGACGAAAAACGGTAGGGGCAGGGCGCGCCGGGCTCCTACTCGGCATGGCATTGCCACCGGAACCAGCATCGTTCATATAAACCGGAGAACCATCATGAAGAAAATTGCGGCCATCATCCTCTGCCTTGTGGCCATCGCCGCCGGCGCCTATTTCCTCCTGCGGGAAAAGGCGGCCGCCAATCAGTACGCCCGGTTCCTTCCCCCGGATGTGGTCGGCACCATCAATCTGACCCATACCAACACCCTCATCGACGGCTTTGGGGCCTCGCCGCTGGGGAAATTCCTGGCCAAGGACACCATTCACGCCATCGTCCAGGAGATGGGGGGGCAACCCCAGGACGTCGCCGAGTATGACCGCCTCTATGATGCCGTGGCCTCGGTGGCCACCGATCCCGCCTTCCGCGCCGTGTTCGGCGACGACGCCACCCTGGCCCTGCTGCCGCCCGATCCCAAGGTGCTGGCCGACAATCCGCCCCAGGCCCTGCGGCAATCCCTGGTCATGGTGGCCCGGACCTCGGCGGCCGGAGCCCTCGACATGCTGAGCCGTCTCATCAAGAACGCCCAGGTCAACCGGGAGACGGTGGACGGTCTGGAGCTGGTCAAGATCACGGCGGACGAAAAGCAGGTGCTGTACGGCCTGGTCGAGGGCAAGACCGTGCTCCTGGCCTACGCCCCGGCGGCCATCAAGACCTGCGTGGCCACGGCCAAGGGGGAGAACGGCCTGGATAAAGCGCCGTTGTTCAAGGAGGCCGCCGCCTTCTGGCAACCCTTCCCCGAGCCCACCATCTACAGCCGGTGGTATGTCAATCCCGCCCAGGTTGCCGGCCTGCTCAAGACCGCGACCGTGCCCGAGATCAAGGAGGCCGGCGGGATGCTCCAGGGCGTGGAATCCCTCTTTTCGGTCACTTATGCCACCGACCAGGGGCTGGAGAGCCGGGGACGCTCCTCTTACCGCTACGACCAACTGCATGCGCTGGTCAAGAGCGCGGTGGACGCGGCCGGGCAAAACCAGTCCCTGTCGCTGTTGAAAGAGGGGACCCTGGCCTACAACTGGGCCTCGTCGCTGCGGCCGGAGATCATGGTCAAGGCCATGGCGGCCAACGAAAAAGAGTATGGGGAGATGGACCGCGAGGTCCGTCAGAACCTGGGCGTTTCCCTGGAGGAACTGGGCCGGACCTTTGGGCCGCAGTACGGCGGCGTGCTCGACGACATCGTCCGCACCCCGCTCTTTCCCTGGCCGAAGTTGACCCTGTTTTTCGGAATCCGCGATCATAAGATCGCCGAAACCGTGCTGACCGGACTGCGCCGGGTCATCGCCGGCGGCGGCATGGCCAGCGAGGAGCAGGAGCAGGTGGCGGGGCAGACCCTCTACTCCTGGCCGGTCCTGCCCGGCGAGGCCCAGCCGGCGGCGGTGCTCACCGATTCCGTGCTCTATCTGGCCACCACCAAGCAGGCCTTGAAGGAGATCCTCGAATCCAAGGCGCCCCCCGCGGTGCTCGCCGCTCCGGTCACCGCCCAGTTGGGCCCCGACCTCGGCGGCCGGATGGCCAGCGCCAATTTCAGCAGCTTCATCGTTTATCCCCAGCGGATGGCCCGGCAGACCGGGGAGACCATCGACTGGCTGGCCGCGATCCTGGCCACCACCAAGAACATCTCCCTCACCCGGCTCAATCGGGAGCTGATGCAGTTGCTTCAGTCCACGGAGCTGATGGCCGCGACCTCCCATCTGACCAGGGAACGGGCGGAATGGACCATGACCGTCCGCAAGGCTGCGGTCCCGGCCGGGGGCAACAGCGACAAGTGATTCCGGCTGCTCTCGCCGCCCGTCCGCGGTACCCCGATGTGGAGTTCCGAAAACGAGAGGCCGGTGGCGGGGAAAACCGGTCATGAAGTTGGCCAACAAGCCGAAGCAAGGGGAAAAAGCTCTTGCCTAACCGGCGCCATTCAAGGTAAGGATGCACCCGTGATGCCATGAGTGACGCGCGGCGCGGACAGGGCAGGGAACCTGCGGTCCTGTCCGGTCCCACGGGTCCGGGGAAGGCATCCTGAACCAGCATGGCGACCACGCGAGATAACGACAAGGAGGACTGACGTGGCCTTTGACAACCAAACCAAATTGTGGCTTTCCGGCAACGAGGCGATCGCCCTGGGGGCCTGGGAGGCAGGCGTACGGGTGGCTTCGGGCTATCCGGGTACGCCCTCGACCGAGATCATGGGCAATCTGTCCCGCTACGAGGGGGTCTACACCGAGTGGGCTCCCAACGAGAAGGTGGGGCTGGAGGTAGCCATCGGCGCCTCCTTTGCCGGGGCCCGGTCCTTGGCCACCATGAAGCATGTCGGCATGAACGTGGCTGCCGATCCCCTGTTCACCGCCGCCTACACCGGCGTGCGCGGCGGCCTGGTGATCCTCAACGCCGACGATCCCCAGATGCACAGCTCCCAGAACGAGCAGGACAACCGCAACTACGCCTTTGCCGCCAAGCTGCCCCTGCTCGAACCCTCCGATCCGGCCGAGGCCAAGGAGATGATGGCCCGGGCCTATGGTCTGAGCGAGCAGCTCGATACCCCGGTGATCGTCCGCATCACCACCCGCATCGCCCATGTCAAGGGCGTGGTCGAGAAGGGCCAGCGCTGCGAGACCCCCGAGCCGTCGATGGAAAAAGTGCCGGCCAAGCTGGTGATGCTCCCCGGCAACGCCCGGGTGCGGCGGGTGGCGGTGGAAAAACGGATGGCCGCGGCCCGCGAATTGGCCGAGACCCTGCCGGAGAACCGGATCGAACCGGGCGTGGGCAAGCGCGGCTTCATCACCTCGGGCGTGCCCTACAACTACGTCAAGGAGGCCTTTCCCCAGGCGCCGGTGCTCAAGCTGGGCATGGTCTGGCCCCTGCCGGAACAAATGATCCGCGCCTTTGCCGCCACCGTGGACGAGCTGATCGTGGTCGAGGAGCTCGATCCCTTCATCGAGACCCACCTCAAGGCCATGGGCATTAGCTGCCGCGGCAAGGACCTGATCCCCAACCAGGGCGAGCTCAACTCCTTCATCGTCCGCAAGGCGATTGCGCCGGAAACCGTCGGCGAGGTCTTCGCCCCGCTGGAACTGCCGATGCGGCCGCCGAACATGTGCGCCGGCTGTCCCCACCGGGGCCTGTTCTACGGGCTGTCCAAGATGAAGGATGTCTTTATTTCCGGCGATATCGGCTGCTATACCCTGGGCTTTCTGCCGCCGCTGTCGGCCATGGATGCCTGCGTGTGCATGGGCGCCTCGATCCCCATGGCCCACGGCATGGCCAAGGCCCTGGGCAAGAAGGGCGAGGGCAAGATCGTGGCCGTGCTCGGTGATTCCACCTTCATGCATTCGGGCATGACCGGCCTCTTGAACACGGTCTACAACAATTCCTACGCCTCGGTGATCACCCTCGACACCCGCCCCCCCGCCATGACCGGCCATCAGGACAACCCGGCCTCGGGCCGCGATATTCGCGGCGAGGCGGCCCCGGCCCTGGATCTGGAGGCGCTGTGCCGGGCCCTGGGCGTCAAAAGGGTGGTGGTGGTCAACCCCCACGATGTCGAGGCCACCCGCAAGGTCTTGAAGGAGGAGATCGCCAGCCCCGAACCCTCGGTGATCATCAGCCGCGCCCCCTGCGTGCTCATCCCCGAAGAGGCCAGGCGGCCCAAGCCGGTCTATACCACCAATCTCGACAACTGCACCGGCTGTTCGCTCTGCGTGCAGATGGGGTGCCCGGCCATCAGTTGGACGCCGCTCACGCCTGCGGAGGCGGTGGCGCGCGGCTACCGCGAAAAACAGAAGGGCTTTGCCAAGATCGCCGAGGTGCAGTGCAACGGCTGCGGCCAGTGCGTGGCGGTGTGCAAGTTCGAAGCCATCACCAGAAAGGAGGCCAAGTGATGAAGCAGAGCGGCAACATACTCTTTTCCGGGGTGGGCGGCCAGGGCATCCTCCTGGCCAGCGAACTGACCGCCTATGCCCAGTTGGCGGCCGGCTTCGATGTCAAGAAGAGCGAGGTCCACGGCATGGCCCAGCGCGGCGGTTCGGTGGAGGCCCATCTCCGTTACGGCGAGAAGGTCTACTCGCCCCTGATCGAACTGGGATGCGCCGATATCCTGGTGGCCTTCGAGATCCTGGAGGCGGTCCGTTACCTGCCCTACCTCCACAAGGACAGCGCCGTGGTGGTCAATACCCAGAAGATCCTGCCCCCTTCGGTGGCCCTGGGCAAGGCCAGCTATCCGGAGAACATCCTCGACGAGCTCAAGGCCCGCCAGATCAAGGTGGTGGCCATCGATGCCTTTGCCGTGGCCGAGAGCGTGGGCGAGCTGCGCACCGCCAACGTGGCCATGGTCGGGGCCATGTCCAATTTCCTCGCGGTCGGCCCCGAGGTGTTCCTGCAGGTGATCGACAACACGGTCAAGGAGCGGTTTCGCGAGGTCAACAAAAAGGCCTTTATCGCCGGCCGGGCAGCGGTGGGCGCCTGAACCGGGCAGTAAGAGGGAGGTGGAATCCATGATTTGGCAAGAGATAGAGACCCTGCCCCGGGCGGGGTTGGAATCGATCCAGCTCCGGCGGCTGCAGGGGCTGGTGTACCGGATGTACGATCGCGTGCTGCCCTACCGGTGCAAGATGGAGGCGGCCGGGGTCAAGCCGGGGGACATCAAGTCCCTGGCCGACCTGCGCAAGCTGCCCTTCACCACCAAGGACGATCTGCGCGACAACTACCCCTTCGGGCTGTTCGCCAAGCCCATGGAAGATGTCATCCGGGTGCACGCCTCCTCGGGCACCACCGGCAAGTCCACCGTGGTCGGCTACACCCAGGCGGACATCGAGCTCTGGGCCTCGGTCATGGCCCGCTGCCTGACCATGGCCGGGGTGACCCGGGGCGACATGGTCCACAATGCCTACGGCTACGGTTTGTTCACCGGTGGTCTCGGCGCCCACTACGGCATCGAGGCCCTGGGGGCCACGGTCATCCCGGTCTCGGGCGGCAACTCCAAGCGCCAGATCACCATCATGCGCGACTTCGGCTCCACGGTGCTCCTCTCCACCCCCTCCTATGCCCTCAACCTGGCCGACGCCATGATCGACGCCGGGGTGACCCCGGATCAGCTCAAGCTGCGGGTGGGCATCCACGGGGCCGAGCCCTGGAGCGAGAACATGCGCGAGGAGGTCGAGCGCAAGCTGGGGATCAAGGCGGTGGACATCTACGGCCTCTCCGAGATCATCGGACCCGGCGTGGCCATGGAGTGCCTCCACACCGAGCGCGGCATGCACATCCTCGAGGACAACTTCCTCCCCGAGGTCGTCGATCCAGATACGCTGGAGCCGCTGCCCTACGGCGAGGCCGGCGAGCTGGTCTTCACCACCCTGACCAAGGAGGCCTTCCCCCTGATCCGCTACCGGACCAAGGACATCTCCCGGCTGTTCGTCGAGCCCTGCGGCTGCGGCCGCTCCCTGATCCGGATGGAGAAGGTCACCGGCCGTACCGACGACATGCTCATCATCCGCGGGGTCAACGTCTTTCCCTCCCAGGTCGAGCACGTCCTGGTCGGGGTCGAGGGCGTGGAACCGCACTACCAGATCGAGGTCACCCGCGACGGTAATCTCGACGTCATGAGCGTGCTGGTCGAGGTCAGCGAGCATATCTTCTCCGACGAGATCAAGGTGCTGGAGAATCTGGCCAAGAAGATCCAGGCCGAGATCAAGGACATGCTCGGCGTCACCTGCAAGGTCAAGCTGGTGGAGCCGCGTTCCATCCAGCGCTCCGAGGGCAAGGCCCAGCGGGTGATCGACCGGCGGAAGATATAGAGAGGTTATTAGGTCGTTTAGACTGTAGTCTGTTAGGGTTTTCCTAAAAGACTAACCACCTACAGACTATCCACCTTAAAAATGGAGGATCGTATGCGTGTCGAACAGATTGCGGTTTTTCTCGAAAATAAATCGGGCCGGCTGGCGGAGATCACCCGCATCCTGGCGGAGAACGACATCAATATCCGGGCCCTGTCCGTGGCCGATACCGCCGATTTCGGCATCCTGCGCCTGATCGTCGACAAGGTCGACCGGGCCAAGGAGGTCCTGCGCGGCGGCGGCTTTACCGTGGGCAAGACCAACGTGGTCGCGGTGGAGGTGCCGGACCGGTCCGGCGGCCTGGCCGGCGTGCTCAAGGTGGTCAACGAGGCCGGGCTCAACGTCGAGTACATGTACGCCTTTGTCAACAAGAGCGGGGCCAATGCGGTGCTCATTTTTCGCTTCGACGAGATGGACAAGGCGATCGCGGTGTTGCAGGAAAAGGGTTTCGTGTTGTTGACCGGAGCCCAGATCTGCGCCCTGTAAGCGGGTGACAACGCCGCCTTGCCGTTGGTCCGGCGGGGCGGAATTTTGGCAAGCAATGTGAAAACAATGGGGGGAAACATGAAGAGTGGGATGCAATGGGTGCTGGGGTGCGCCGCCGGCTGTCTGCTGCTGGTATCGACGCTGGCGACGGCGGCTGCCGGGACCATCAAGGTGGGCGCGATCTTCGCGGTGACCGGTCCGGCCTCCTTCCTCGGCGGCCCGGAAGCCCGGACCGCCGAAATGGTGGTCGAGCAGATCAACAAGGCGGGCGGCATAGGCGGCAACACCATCGAACTGATTGTCAAGGATTCGGCCGGCAGCTCGGAAAAGGCGGTCTCCTTTGCCAAGCAGTTGATCGAGGAGGACAAGGTGGTGGCCATCATCGGGCCCTCGACCTCCGGTGAATCCATGGCGGTGAAGAAGGTGGCCGAGGACGGCCAGACCACGCTGATCTCCTGCGCCGCCGCCGAGGTCATCGTCGATCCGGTGGCCCGCTACGTCTTCAAGACGCCCCAGAAGGACAGTTTCGCCGCCCAGATGATCTTCGAGGAGATGCAGCGGCTCAAGATCGGCACCATTGCCATCGCCTCGGGCAACGACGGCTTCGGCAAGGCCGGCAAGGATCAGTTGGAGAAGCTGGCGCCCGCCTTCGGCATCAAGGTGGCGGCCTCCGAGACCTACGACAGCAAGGCTACCGATTTGAGTGCCCTGGTGGCCAAACTCAAAGCCGATCCCGCCATCCAGGCGGTGATCAACTGGTCGGTGGTGCCGGCCCAGGCGATCATTGCCAAGAACATGCGCCAGGCCGGCTGGCAGGTGCCGCTCTTCCAGAGCCACGGGTTCGGCAACCTCAAGTACGCCGAGGCCGCCGGCGCCGCCGCCGAGGGGATCATCTTCCCCTGCGGCCGCCTGCTGGTGGTCGATACCCTGCCCGCCAACCATCCCCAGAAGGCCCTTTTGGCCCAGTACAAGAAGGAATACGAGGCCAAGTACAAGGAAGACGCCTCGGCCTTCGGCGGCTATGCCTTCGATGCCATGAACATGGTGGCCGCCGCGGTCAAGAAGGGCGGCAACGACCGGGCCAAGGTGCGCGACGCGGTCGAAGGGCTGAAGAACTTCGCCGGCATCAGCGGCATGTTCTCCTTCACCCCGCAGGATCACAACGGACTCACCATCGATTCCTTTGCCATGATGACGGTCAAGGACGGCAAATTCGTTCTCTATCAGGGCAAATAATTCGCCCTTACGTTCAAAAGGACGCTCCAACATCGCGGGCATGGCCCGCTCCTACACCAAGGCTCCATGGAGACGGGTAGGAGCGGGCCATGCCCGCGATAAAAACCGGGTGCCCACCTTACCCACTGGACCCGGCCTGCGCCGGGGTGACGAAGAGCAAACAACGATTTTCCTCTCAAGGTCTGGGCCGGCGGGCATCGATTGATGCCCGCCGGCGTTTTCGGTACGCATGAGTCTCGATCTCTTTTTTCAATATCTCTTTGCCGGCATCACCTACGGCTCGATCTACGCCATCGTCGCCGTCGGCTTCAACATCATCTACAACACCACCGGCATCATCAACTTTGCCCAGGGTGAGTTCGTGATGCTCGGCGGCATGCTCTCCATTTCCCTGCTGCATTACCTGCCGCTGGGCTATGCGATCGCGCTGGCGGTCCTGATCACCATGGGGATCGGCGCTGTCATCGAGATGCTGTTCATCCGCTGGCTGGAGTCCCCTTCGGTGCTGCGGCTGATCATCATCACCATCGGCATCTCCATCCTGCTGCGCGAATCGGCCCTGCACATCTGGGGCGAGTCGATCCGCAGCCTGCCCTATTTCTATGGCAACGAGATTACCACCTTCAACCTGGGCAGCGTCCACATCTCGCCCCAGGTGGTGTGGGTGATCGGCGCCTGCGCGGTGATGATGGCGGGCCTGAGCCTCTTTTTTAAGTCCACGCCCATCGGCCGGGAGATGCGGGCCTGCGCTGCCAACCGGACCGCGGCCCAACTCTGCGGCATCAACACCCGCAACATGGTGACCCTGAGCTTCATGCTCAGCGCCGGCATCGGCGCCCTGGCCGGCTGCGTGATGTCGCCGATCACCTATACCCAGTACGATTCCGGAACCTCGCTGGCGATCAAGGGCTTCACCGTGGCCATCCTCGGCGGGCTGGGCAACTCCCTGGCCGCGGTGGCCGCCGGCATCCTGCTGGGGATCATCGAGGCCTTCTCGGTCTCGGTGGTGCCGCTCGCCTTCCAGGACGCCATTTCGATCACCATCCTGCTCCTGATCCTCTTTGTCAAACCGCATGGGATCTTCGGTTCCAGCGAAGCGGCGCGGTTGAAGGATTTCTGATGCCAACCCGGAAAAATATCTCCCTGGCGACGCTCTGCCTGGTAACGGTTGGGCTGCATCTGCTCACCGTGGCCACCGGGACCCAGTTCTACCTCACCCAGTTGACCATGGCCGCCTATTACGGGTTGGTGGTCATCGGCCTTGGCGTGCTCATGGGCTATGCCGGCCAGATCTCCCTCGGCCATGCCGGCTTCTTCGCCATCGGCGGCTATCTGGCCGCGGCCCTGACCACCCGCAATCTGGCCTCGTGGCAGGGCTCCTGGGCGGTGCGGGGGTTGGACAGCCTGGGGCTGCTCGCCATTGGCCAGGACATCTACGGCGCCCAGTTGCTCACCGTGGCGCCCTGGGCGGCCTGTATGTTCGCGGTGGCGGTGGCGGCGCTGGTGGCCCTGGTTATCGGGGTGCCGGTGCTGAAGCTCAAGGGCCATTACCTGGCTATGGCCACCCTGGGCTTCGGGACCATCGTCTACCGGGTGTTTCTCGCCGCGCCCTATTTCGGCGAGGCCGACGGCATCTCCGAGGTGCCCGGTTTCCCCCTGCTGCCGGCCCTGGGCGGCTTCGGTCCAGTGGTGATCAGCGGCGATGCTGGGCACCGGGTGCTCAATTTCTACCTGGCCTGGGGTGTCCTTATCCTGGGGATGGTCTTGCTGCTCAACCTGATCGCCTCCCGGGTGGGCCGGGCCCTGCGCTCGCTGCACAGCTCGGAGGAGGCCGCCGAGGCCTCGGGGGTCGAGACCGGGCGCTGCAAGCTCCAGGTCTTTGTCCTCAGTGCGGTCTATGCCGCGCTCGCCGGGGTATTGCTTACCCATTTCAACGGCGGCATTGGCCCGAGCGAGGCCTCGGTAATGAAATCGGTGCGCTATGTCGCTCTGGTGGCGGTGGGCGGCATGACCCGTCTCTGGGGCACCCTGCTCATGGGCGTGGGCCTGACCTTCCTCTCCCTGCGCGGCGTGTTCGGCGTCCATGACGACGCGGTGTTCGGGGTGATCCTGATCCTGGTCATGCTCTTTGCCCCCGAGGGAATTTTGAGTCTGCGCCTCAAGCAGATGGCGCGCCGGCTGATCCTGGGGGTGCGGTCATGAACCACTCGCACGGCCCGGCCCCGGCCGACGGGCAGGAGCCCATGCTGGCGCTGCAAGGGGTCCACAAGCGTTTCGGCGGCCTGCACGCGGTCAACGACGTCAGCTTCTCGGTGGCGCCGGGGAGCATCAAGGCGGTGATCGGCCCCAACGGCGCCGGCAAGACCACCTTGTTCAACCTCATCGCCGGCAACCTGCCGGTGAGCGCCGGCACCATCCGCTTCGCCGGCCAGGAGATCCAGGGCCGGAAGACCCACCAGATCGTCCGCCTGGGCATGGCCCGCACCTTCCAGAACATCAAGCTGTTCCACGGCATGACCGCCCTGGAATGCGTCATGGTGGGGCGGCATGTGCAAAGCCGGAGCGGTTTCTTCGCCGGCCTGTGCAGCCTGCCCTCGACCTGGAAGGAGGAGCGGGCCATCCGGGCGCGAGCCATGGAACTGCTTGATTTTCTCCAGATCGGGGACCTGGCCCAGGCCGAGGCCACCAGCCTCGCCTTCGGCCAGCAGCGGGCGGTGGAGATGGCCCGGGCCCTGGCGGCCGAACCGAAGCTGCTCCTGCTCGACGAGCCGGCGGCCGGGCTGAACATCTACGAGACCGCCGAGGTGGCCCGCCTGATCGCCAAGATCCGGGACATGGGCATCACCGTGCTCCTGGTCGAGCACGACATGTCGCTGGTCATGGATATCTCCGACGAGATCGTGGTCCTCAGTTTCGGCTCCAAACTGGCCGAGGACACGCCGGCCCAGATCCAGAAAAATGCCGAGGTCATCAAAATTTACCTGGGAGAGGACGATGCGATCACGGCTTGATTTGTTGGTGTGCTTCGCACGGCCACGATCTGCCCAATGGGGTCATTTCGACCGGTGGGGGAAAGCTCAAGATCCGTCACCTTCGTTCGGGATGACAAAAATGCCGCTCAGGTGCGGTCTATCGACAATGTCCCTTTTGCGAACAGATCCCTTTCCATGCTGAAGATTCGCAATCTAGACGCCGGCTACGGCAAACTCCGGGTGCTGAAGAACATCTCCCTCCACGTCAAGGCGGGCGAGATCGTGACCATGATCGGCGCCAACGGGGCGGGCAAGACCACCCTGCTGCACACCATCGTCGGCCTGATCAAGCCGATGCGGGGCGAGATCGGTTTCCTCGGCCAAACCAACGGCCGGGCCACGGTGGGCCGGATCGTGGCCGCCGGCTGCGCCCTGGTGCCCGAGGGGCGGCAGGTCTTTGCCCCGATGTCGGTGGAGGAAAACCTGCTCCTGGGCGGCTACGTCCTGCAGAAGGCGGCCGGCCGGGCAGCAGTGCACAAGGAACTGGCGCATCAGTACGAGCTGTTCCCCATCCTGCGCGAGCGGCGGCGGCAACTGGCCGGAACGCTCTCCGGCGGCGAGCAGCAGATGCTGGCCATGGGGAGGGCGCTGATGTCCAAGCCGAAACTGGTGATGATGGACGAACCCTCCACCGGGCTGGCCCCGCTGATTGTCCGCGACATCTTCCAGATCATTCTGCGGCTGCGGCAGGAAGGCAACACCGTGCTTTTGATCGAGCAGAACGCCAAGGCCGCACTGGGGATCGCCGATCGCGGCTACGTGCTCGAGGTGGGCAAGGTCATCCTCCAGGGACCGGCTGGCGATCTCCTGGCCAACGCCGATGTCCAGCGGGCCTATCTGGGGCGGGAGAAGATAGGATAGGTTGTTTTATATGAAAGTTTCTGCGAAGCACGGGCCTTGCCATGCCGGAGTAAGGGCACGGCGCGCCGTGCCCCTACTCAAAACACCTACAGACTAACCACCTACAGACGGAACGCCTATGTACTGGGAACCGGATAGAGAATGTATGGCCAGGGAGGACCTGGAGCAGCTCCAGTTGGAGCGGTTGCAGGCCACGCTGTATCGAGTGGGGACCCATGTTCCCTTTTACAAGAAGAAATTCGATCAGCTCAAGTTCAACTACGACGACATCCGCTCCCTGGACGACCTGCGCCGCCTGCCCTTCACCGTCAAGCAGGACCTGCGCGACAACTACCCCTACGGCCTCTTCGCCGTGCCCCTGCGCGACGTGGTCCGGGTGCACTCGTCGTCCGGGACCTCCGGCCAGGCCACCGTGGTCGGCTATACCAAGAACGACATCAAGATCTGGTCGAACCTGGTGGCCCGGGTGATCACCGCCGCCGGGGTCACCAAGAACGACGTCATCCAGATCGCCTTCGGCTACGGCCTGTTCACCGGCGGCTTCGGCCTCCACTACGGCGCCGAGCTGATCGGGGCCTCGGTTATCCCCATCTCCGCCGGCAACACCAAACGCCAGATCCAGATCATGCAGGATTTCAAGACCACGGCCCTGGTCTGCACCCCCTCCTACGCCCTGGTCCTGGCCGACGCCATGATGGAGATGGGCATCAACCCCAACGGGCTCTCCCTGCGCTACGGCCTGTTCGGCGGCGAGCCCTGGTCCGAGGCCATGCGCCAGGAGATCCACCAGAAGCTGGGCATCACCGCCACCGACAACTACGGCCTGTCCGAGGTCATGGGGCCGGGGGTATCCGGCGAATGCCAGCAGTGCAACGGGCTGCACATCAACGAGGATCATTTCCTCCTTGAAATCCTTGATCCGGTGACCTTCGAGCCGGTTCCGGAAGGCGAGATCGGCGAGCTGGTGATCACCACCCTGACCAAAGAGGCTTTTCCCATGATCCGGTATCGGACCAGGGATCTGACCCGGTTCATCCCCGAACCCTGCCCCTGCGGCCGCACCCTCAAGCGGATGGAGCGGGTGATGGGCCGGACCGACGACATGCTCATCATCAAGGGGGTCAACGTCTTCCCCATCCAGATCGAGAAGGTGCTGTTCGAGGTCGAAGGCACCGAGCCCCACTACCAGATCGTGGTCGAGCGCGAGAACCATGCCGACAAGATCACGGTGCTGGTGGAGGTGATGGAGTCGATCTTCTTCGACGAGATGCGCAAGCAGCGCGAGGTGGTCGACCGGATCAAGAGCCGGCTGGCCTCGGAGCTGGGCGTTGGCGTCGATGTCAAGTTGGTCGAGGAAAAGACCCTGGAGCGGTCGGAGGGCAAGGCCAAACGGGTCATTGACCGAAGAAAATTATAAATTGTCCGTCAGGGCTGCGAAAAGTGTGGACACCGAGTGGGTAAGGGTGATTAGTTTATCGCAGCAGGCAAGAAGAACGCTTTTTCTTCACGGATGTGGTACAATGTGGGATCAGGTTTCTCGACCTGTCTCATTTTCGAAGATACAAACTTTTGGCGTTTGTGGCCGGTCTTGCACGGTATCCGGCCGATGGACGCCTTTCCATTCCCTTCACCATCGTTAGAGGAGATTTTATGAAATGGTATGTGTCTGGCATGCTGGCCCTGCTGTTGACCGTGGGACCGGCGCTTGCCGCCGATCAGCCCACGGAGCTGAAAACCGATGAGCAGAAATTGAGCTATGCCATGGGGCTCGACCTAGGCGAGTATTTCAAGGGCCTGGAAGAGAAGTTCGACCTGAACGTGCTCCAGCAGGGCATCAATGATGGCTACAACGGCAACAAGCCGTTGCTGACCGCCGAAGAGGCGGCCACGATTCAGCAGACCTTTGCCAAGCGTCAGCAGGAGAAACAGATCCAGAAGACCGTGGCCATGGTGCAGAAGAACCGTAAAGCCTCCGAGGAATTCCTCAAGGCGAACAAGGCCAAGGAAGGCGTGATCGAAACCAAGTCGGGTTTGCAGTACAAAATCGTGAAGAAGGGGCAGGGCGCCAAACCGACCCCGACCGATACCGTCAAGGTGCAGTACAAGGGCAGCCTGTTGGACGGCAAGGAATTCGACAGCTCCTATAAGCGCAACGAGCCGGCCGTCTTCCAGGTCAACCAGGTGATCGCCGGCTGGCAGGAGGCCCTGCCGCTGATGGAGACCGGCTCCACGGTCGATCTCTACATTCCGCCGGATCTTGCCTACGGTGATCGTGGGGCGCCCCCGGTAATCGAGCCCGGCTCCATGCTTATCTTCCAGGTCGAGCTGCTTGAGATTCAGCCGCCGGCAAAGGAGAAAGAGAAGGAAAAAGAAAAGGCGAAAAAGGAATAATCCCTTTTCAGCCCTGGGTATCGGTCATACAATGTGGTCTTGACAGAGTGTTGATCGGCCTGGAACGGCAGGCAATGTGTTTCCTTGGCTTTTGGCAGGAGGCAAACCATGGGCAAGAAGAAGGATAAATGCTGTAAAAGCTACGAAAAAAAGGGCAAGAGATGCTCCGATTGTCCTCTGAAAGACAAGGACGAGGAAAAAGCGAAGAAAAAGAAGGATAAAGACAAGAAGAAGGAAAAAAAGAAAGAGAAGAAGAAAGACAAGAAGAAGTAGTTTTTTCCCCCTTGGTCCGATTTCACGAGCCGGGTGTCGCCATGCGATGTCCGGCTTTTTTGTTTGCCCGGCATGGCGGGCAAACCCAGCCTGCGCTATGCAGGTGTCACCCCGACCAGGGGGAAGACAATCCGAATCGCAAGGGCGTTGCTGGCAACGGCAGGGTCTGAAGGAAGCGATAGGAAGTGAACGGTCCATAGCGAAAGCGAACCTGATTCGGCATCACGGGAGGGTAAGCGTGCAAAATAGCGCGAAGCCCGATACCTGGTCAGTTCCGTGATGTGCTTGAGGATGGCATCGTTCACCGGGAGTTCGCCTTAACCGGGGAAGCCTTACACCATTGCTTGACGTAGTCTGCCCAGCGCGCGTTCGGCAAGGGGGAACCCAAGCGGAAGGTGTTTATGGTGTGAGGTGGCAGATGAATCCGTAGTAGTGTCGAAATCCTTGCCGATGAAAGCCGGTAACGGTGTGGAGGAGAAAACGAGGATGACCCACGGCGTGTTCGTGGGGGCTTTTATGTGCCCAAAGCCATAGGAGTTGCGAAGGGATGAAGTTTATTTGCAGGTGCTCCGGAAAATGAAAATTGCCGTCAACGGAACACAAGTTGCCCGACAGGGCGAGGCACATTGCCGGCGGTGGGCTGTGAAAAGCCTTTCTGCTGTCTTTGGCTGTTCAGCGGAGTATTGATCAAGGGACCGTACATTGCCAATGAGCTAGTGCCTACCTGCACAAGTTAACGATAGTATCGCGCAACTGCGCTCCCTTGACTTCTCGCTTGCGCCATTTGAAAGGTTTTGCCGTGGGATTGTACACCGCTATGAAGGATTCTATTGCTT
>Ga0310040_1001319_pt1 | contig 18468 bp, 16 predicted proteins | sample EPASupsiteHSE623_FD_200237 | JGI IMG/M metagenome (GOLD analysis project Ga0310040, IMG submission 200237) | Bioremediated contaminated groundwater from EPA Superfund site, New Mexico - Sample HSE6-23 (v2) (version 2) | ecosystem: Environmental > Aquatic > Deep subsurface > Groundwater >... | reverse complement strand
GCAAGCAATAGAATCCTTCATAGCGGTGTACAATCCCACGGCAAAACCTTTCAAATGGCGCAAGCGAGAAGTCAAGGGAGCGCAGTTGCGCGATACTATCGTTAACTTGTGCAGGTAGGCACTAGGATCAGGGCCACTGCAACCGCACATTTTTTTATCATATCGCTTTTCTTTCTCTTGTAGACACGATATTGGGGTTCGTTCCTCACCCCAACCTTGCGCTTTTTCGTTAACCTTGGACGCGGGAGCGTCCAGAGGCGTTCCAACGCTGAAGCGTGGAAACGATCAAAAATTTCTCGATTTCACATCACAACAACGTAGATCGCGCTCACCAGGAGCACGAGCATGTGCAGACCATAATAATTCCCTTTCGGGATCATGCCCGCAAAGTCGCGGGTATTGAACAGATGGAGCACGTAGCTGCTGGAAACCGTGCCGATACCCATCAAGGCCAGGCCTGTCCAGTGAATCGTTGCGGCAGAAACCGAAAAGGACAGGTGCTCGAGAGATAATCCGAACTGTCTGCCGAAGGTGGGGATGACCTCGCCGACATTGGCGAGGAAGTAATCGAGGCGATAGGCCAATTCACCGGTAAAGGCGAGCGGCACCAGGACCGGCACCATGGGCGAGAATTTTCCGAACAAGGGGTCCTCGGTGATTTTGAACAGACGCGCCCCCATCCGGATGACCAGCATGGCGAAAGCAAACCCCAATGCGAGCAGGATGGTGAAGGCGAAGGCGTTCGAGCCCAACAACCACTGCTCAACCACACCATACGGGGCCGTGTGCTGAATGAACCGCGCCAGTTGCGAACCGACCAGGAAGGGGATGATCAGGGAACAGGTGAGATGACGGCCCTTGTTGATGACCAGTTCGACAAAGGGATTGCGCAGGTTCAGGCGAGGACTGTCTTTGCCGCACAGATACAGGCAGCGGCCGCACATGATGCAGTCGATATTGTTCCTGATGTTGAAGGTGCCGAGGTACACGGGGCATCCCGCCGCAGTCTCCGTCCCTTTCTTGCAGGCAAAGGATCTACAGGTTTTGCACTTCTCCAGGTCGGGCCGCAATTCGATCATGGAGAGGGTCGCTGCCGAACCGATGATTTTCCCCATGGGACAAAGATACCGGCACCAGGATTGGCCCCGGAAGAGCGTTGCCATGATCGAGGCCCCGAGAAGAATGCTCAAGAGGAGCAGGGCCGTGCCCAGCGGCCAATGCTTCATGTCCGTGACCGATTCGGTCCAGATGATGAGGGCAAAGAAGAGAACGGCAATGGCATCTCGATATTTGGTTAGGAATGCGTACGGTTCACGGTGAAGGCTCAATCCCAGCGCCTGCAGAATACGGCCGACACCGGGGAACGGGCAGATGCCGCACCAGAATTTACCCAGGAAAAACCAGCTGATGACGATGCTGACCCACCAGATTCCCCAGGCCAGGAAGAGGGAGACGTTGCGGCTGTGGTCCTGGGGACCGAAAAGGCCCATGAAGATGATGATCGTAAAGGAAACGTCGCCAAAGGTGCGGAGGTAGAAGAGGTTGCGGCGATGCTGGTAGAATCGCTTGATCCCGGGGAAAAACGCCAAGAGATTGACCCGCGCCTCTTCGTCGAAGACAAACAAAACCTTGATGACCTCTTTGATCCGTTCAAAAAGCGGCATGTCCACCTAGAGAGGCGTTGCCACGCCGGAGCGTGGGAACGATCAAAACCTTTTTCAATAGAAGCTCAAACTTGGTGCTTTTCCGGGGCCTGGGTGGCAAAAGAAGGAGAGCGGGTTCGGGCCGCATCAGGTCCGTGCAGTCTCTGTGTCTCGTCAGCCCCTGTACCAAACCATCTCGGCTTGAGCCTGTCAATCTGAACCAATGGAGAAAGCCCATGACCCTTTTTACCGTGAATCCGGAAACCTGCAACCGCGACGGCATCTGCGCCGCTGTCTGCCCGCTGGGCATCATCGATTGGCAAAAAGGAGCGCTGCCGGTTCCTGCCAGCGACGCCGAAAAGAGCTGCATCCGCTGCGGCCATTGCGTGGCGGTCTGTCCGACCGGAAGCCTCAACCACCGGGACATGCCTGTGGCAGACTGTCCGCCGGTGCGACCGGAATGGGCGCTTGCCGCCGACCAGTGCGCCCATTTCCTCCGCGCTCGCCGCTCCATCCGGGTCTACCGGGAAAAACCGGTGGAACGGGAGAAGCTGGCCCGGTTGATCGACATGGCCCGCTACGCGCCCTCGGGGATCAATTCCCAGGGGGCACGATGGCTGGTGCTCGGGAACCGGGAGGAGCTGCGCCGGCTCGCCGGGATCGTGATCGACTGGATGCACTGGTTGCAGGCCAACATGCCGGAGCTGGCCCAGGCCCTCCATGTGGGGCGAACCATCGAACGGTGGCACGCCGGCCATGACGTCATTCTCCGGGGCGCGCCGGCGTTGATCGTCGCCTATGCGGAAAAGGACAACCGCATGGCGCCTTCCACCTGCACCATCGCCCTGACCACCCTGGAACTGGCGGCCACCTCCCTGGGGCTCGGCGGGTGCTGGGCCGGCTACTTCAATGCCGCGGCCACCACCTTTCCGCCGATGATGGCGGCCCTGGGGCTGCCGGAGGGCCATCAGTGCTACGGGGCGATGATGATCGGCTACCCGAAGTTCGCCTACCACCGTTTGCCGACCCGGAAACCGCCGGTGATCGCTTGGCGGATGTAGTTTGCCATCCTGGACCCGGGCCTACGCCGGGGTGACGTGTTGCGGCATATCCCTACGGCAGTTTTACATCGCGGGCATGGCCCGCTCCTGCGCCCCCTTGGTTCTGCCAAGGAGCGGGCCATGCCCGCGAACAAGGTTCAGTATTGTGCCGCATCGCCCCCATTCCAAGCGATGGTGTGCCGTTATTTATGAGACCTCCCCGAACCGGTATATTGTGCAAAAAGCTCAGTTGTGATGAACAAATCGATGACCAATGAAAACAAGGTTGGGACCGTTGCCTGGCATGCCCTGGAGGTGGACGCGGTCTTTCGGACCCTGGGCAGCGACGAGGCCGGCCTGAGCCCGGAGCAGGCCAACGAGCGGTTCCAGCAACACGGTCCCAATAGGATCAGGCGCAAGCCGAGGGAGGGGGCGCTCCAACTCCTGTGGCGGCAGATCGACAATCCCCTGATCTGGGTGCTGCTCGGCTCGGGCACCCTGGCGGTGGTGCTGGGCAAGATAACCGACGGTCTGGTGGTGCTGGCGGTGGTGCTGATCAACGCCCTCATCGGTTTTGTCCAGGAATTCAAGGCCGGCCGGGCGATCGAGGCCCTGTCCGACATGGTGCCGCAAAACGCCATGGTCATCCGGGAGGGGAGAAGCGTCCTGGTGCCGGCGGCCGAGCTGGTGCCCGGCGATCTGGTGCTCCTGGCCGCCGGCGACAGCGTGCCCGCCGACATGCGGCTGGTGGCCTTGAAAAACCTCCAGGTCGAGGAGGCGGCCCTCACCGGCGAGTCGGTGCCGGTGGAAAAATCGCTTGCCCCGGTGGCCGCCGAGGCAGTGCTCGGCGACCGTACCTCCATGGTCTACAGCTCCACCCTGGTCACCTCGGGCACGGCCACGGCGGTGGTCACCGGCACCGGCATGGCCACCGAACTGGGCCGCATCTCCGACCTGCTGGCCGGCGCCGTCGATCTCGACACCCCGCTCACCAAAAAACTGGCCGGGGTCAGTACCTGGATCACCGTTGGCATCGTGCTCATTGCCGCGGTTATCCTGGCGGTCGGCGTCAAACGGGCGCTGGACATGGCCATCCCGCTGGGCACGGCGCTGAAGGAAACCCTCATCTTCGCCATTGCCCTGGCGGTGGGGGCGATCCCCGAGGGGTTGCCGGCGGTGGTCACCATCGCGCTGGCCATCGGGGTGCAGCGCATGGCCCGGCAGGGCGCCATCATCCGCCGTCTGCCGGCGGTGGAGACCCTGGGCTCGACCACGGTGATCTGCTCGGACAAAACCGGCACCCTGACCTGCAACGAGATGACGGTGACCGAACTCGCGACCCCGCAGCACACCTGCCGGGTCAGCGGCACGGGCTACGACCCGGTGGGCCGCTTCGAGATCGACGGCCGGACCGTGGATCGGCTGCCCGAGGATCTCCGCGACCTGTTGATCCGGTCGGTGTGCTGCAACGACGCGGCCCTGCATCACGACCACACCGGCTGGTCCATCGCCGGCGACCCCACCGAGGCGGCGCTGTTGGTGGCCGCCGCCAAGGCCGGGATCGGTGCCGAGGCGGTCCATCGGCAGTTTCCCCGGCTCGATGCCATCCCCTTTGCCTCGGAAAACCAGTATATGGCCACGCTGCACGGCGGCGAGCGCCAAACCGTGGTGCTCAAGGGCGCGCCCGAGGTGGTGTTCCAGCGCTGCCGGGAGGCGGGCGACGCGGTCCTCCACCGGCGGCTCGTCGATGAAATGCACCGCATGGGCGCCGGCGGCATGCGGGTGCTGGCCCTGGCCGCGAAACCGTGGGATGCGGCGAGCGGGGTATTGACGCCCGAATCGGTGGCGAGCGGTTTTGCCTTTCTGGGCCTGATTGGCATGATCGATCCGCCGAGGACCGAGGCCATCGCCGCGATTGCGGCCTGCCACCGGGCCGGGATCGAGGTCAAGATGATCACCGGCGATCACCGGATCACGGCGCTGGCCATCGGCACGGAGCTGGGGTTGGCGGCGGGTGGCCAGGCGGTCACCGGGGGGGAACTGGCCGCCATGGCAGAGGAAACCCTGCTGACAACGGTCCGCACCACCACCATTTTTGCCCGGGTGGCGCCGGAGCACAAGCTGCGCCTGGTCAAGGCCCTGCAGGCGGACAACCAGATCGTGGCCATGACCGGCGACGGCGTCAACGACGCGCCCTCGCTCAAACAGGCCAACATCGGCGTGGCCATGGGCATCACCGGCACGGCGGTGTCGAAGGAGTCGGCGGACATCGTGCTCGCCGACGACAACTTTGCCAGCATCGGCGCCGCGGTGGAGGAGGGACGACGGGTCTACGACAACCTGATCAAATCGCTGGCCTTTCTCCTGCCCACCAACCTGGGGCTGGCCCTGATCCTGATCTACGGCATCATGTTCTTTCCCTTCGACCCGGAAACCAAGATCCTGCTCCTGCCCATGCTGCCGACCCAACTGCTGTGGATCAACCTGGTGGCCGCCGTGGCCCTGGCCCTGCCGCTGGCCTTCGAGGTCAAGGAGCCGGACATCATGCGCCGGCCACCGCGCAAGCCCGATGCGCCTTTGTTCAGCGGTTTCGTGGTGTTCCGGGTGGCGGCGGTGTCGGTGCTGATGACCGGCGGCACCATCGCGCTGTTCACCAGGGAGTACGGCCAGGCCCTGGCCGCCGGTGTCGCCGCGTCCCTGGCCCTGGCCAAGGCCCAGACCATCGCCGTCACCTTCGTCATCTTCTTCCAGATCTTCTACATGATCCACTGCCGGTCACTGAAGGACAATATCCGCAAGATCGGCCTGTTCAGCAATCCGACGGTGTTCTGGGGCATCGGCGTGGTCCTCGCCCTCCAGGCCCTGTTCGTCTACCTGCCCTTGCTCCAGCGGGTGTTTCGGACAGCCGCCCTGTCGATCCAGGACCTTGCCCTCACCCTGGTTGCCAGTTTTCTCATTTTTCCGATCATCACCATGGAAAAATGGATTCGCGCCCGCCTGGGCAAGTCACCCCGTGCCGAAGAATAAGGCAGGGAGGCGACGATTGCGGTCGTCGCCTGAAAAAGAAACGATTTTCAGGGAGGGATTATGGAGACTGCCTTTGCCGGCGTGAAGGTGCTGGATTTGTCGCGTCTATTGCCGGGCCCGTTCTGTTCCATGCTGCTAGCGGATTTCGGGGCCGATGTCATCAAGATCGAGGACCCCGACGGCGGTGACTATATCCGCTGGTGGCCGCCGTTTCTGGGCAAGAACAGCGGTTTTCACGTGGTGCTCAACCGCAACAAACGGTCCCTGACCCTGAACCTGAAGAAACCGGAGGGCAAGGAGATCTTCAAACGGTTGGCGGCCACGGCGGATGTGGTGCTGGAGGGATTCCGACCCGGCGTGATGGACCGGCTGGGGCTCGGGTACGAGACGCTACGGGCAATCAATCCGCGTCTCGTCTATTGCGCCATCACCGGCTACGGCGCCGAGGGGCCGCGGGCACAGCAGGCCGGGCACGACATCAATTACCTGGCCTTGAACGGCGTGCTCTCCTACAGCGGCCGGCAGGGCAACCCGACCCTGTCCGGGGTCCAGGTCGCCGATCTCGGCGGCGGCGCCCTCTACGCGGCCTTCAGCATCGCCACCGCGCTCTTTGCCCGCGAACGACTGGGGCAGGGGCAGCACATCGACCTGGCCATGGCCGATGGTGCCCTCACCTGGCACTGCCTGCGCTGGGGCAAATACCTGGCTGACGGGATCGTGCCCGGCCAGGGCGACGATTTCCTCAACCACGGCTTTGCCTGTTACAACCTCTATGCCACCCAGGATGGACGCACCATGTCGCTGGGGGCGCTGGAACCGCAATTCTGGCAGCGGTTCTGCCGGACCGTCGGCCGTCCCGACTGGGACACCCCCGCCTATTTCGAGCCCGGCCCCCACCAGCAGGAACTGCATGACCGGGTCGCCGAGCTGTTTTGCTCCAGGACCCTGGCCGAGTGGACGGCGCTCTTTGAAGGCGTCGATTGCTGCTGCGAACCGGTGCTCAATCTGGACGAAGTGATGGCCGACGAGCAGACCCGCCAGCGGCAGATGGTGGTGGACATGCTGCACCAAACCTGGGGCACCTATCGTCAATTGGGCATCGCGCCCAAACTGTCGCTGACACCGGGAACCATTCGCAGTCATGCCCCGGAGCTGGGCGAGCACACCGTCGAGATCCTGGCGGGAATCGGGGTCGAGGCCGCAGCTCAGGCGCGGCTCAAAGGTGAGGGGGTGATTTGAGGGAAAAAGCGATGCGGGGCCGTCGTTGCAGCCGGCCCCACAGGATCGGACGAATATTCATCAGGGGAATGGAGCGCGGCAATCAGGACGGACTCACATCCCCACCGCGAACATGGCCTCCAGGTCGTGGCGGGAGTAGGCCTGGAAGGCGAGCATGGTTTCGGTCTTGGCGATGCCGTTGAGGGCCAGCATCTTCTTGGTGACCAGATCGGCCAGGTCGTCGTTGGTCTTGACCCGGATGATGGCCACCAGGTCGTACTTGCCGCTCACCGAGTAGACCTCGGAGATCCCGACGATTTCTTGGAGTTTTTCCGCAACCTCGTTGATTTTGTTGCGCTCGGCGTTGATCAGAATGATCGCTGTCACCATCGTTGCACCTCGTGGCCCCGGCGCGTTTGCAGCGGCGGTTTAACTGTTTTTAAATTGAGCGAAAAAAGCCGGACGGATGCACTGTCCGCCCGGCCGGCACGTTTCGAAGCAGGCTCACTCGTAGGAGATGCACCCCGCCGGGCAGGAGCCGACCGCCTCTTCGATGCACTCCTCGTCGCCGCCTTCCTCCATGATGACATAGGCCTTGCCGTCATCGATATCAAACCCGAAGATTTCCGGGCAGAGTTCCACGCAGGCTTCACAGCCCAGACATTCTTCCTGATCGATTGCTACTTGTTTTGACATTCGCTGCCTCTTGCAGAGTTGAAAAAGATGTCGTCCCCGGTCTCCGACGGACAACGGTTTTATCTGAAAATCGTCACTTGTTCTTTTTTCGCCCACTGGGTGGGCTCCTGCACCCTTTCGCCTTGCCCCTCGAACTGCAGGAGTCCGGCCCTCCGGGCGAAACCATGCTCGCATGCCGGTTGTTTCGTAGGAGTGGCCGATTTTCATGGTTCGTTGTGGCCGGGCCATGTCGGCGTAGGGGCACGGCGCGCCGTGTCCCTGCCGTGCGGAGCAACCGGAAGGCTTGCATGTCCCGGCGCCCGGCCCGTCACAATTTTGCAGTTTTCAGGTCAATCGTCAACTTGTATTCCGTGGGCTCTTCGCCCTGTTTGACGGTGAATCCCAATTTTTTGCCCAGGGCGATCATGTAGCGGTTTTCTGCCAGCACCGTGCCCCAGACAATCTCCATGCCCCGTTCCTGCGCGATTTCAAGGCATTGCAGCAGCAGCTTGGCGCCGATGCCCTTGCCTTGCCAGGGGTCGCCGATGAGCACCGAGAACTCGCCGCGCCTGCCGTCCGGCTCGCCGACGATGTTGGCCACCCCGAGCATCCGCTCCTCGCCTTCCCGGTCGTCCAGGGCGACAAAGGAGATCTCCCGGTCGTAGTCGATCTGGGTGAAGCGGGCCAGGATTTCGGGCGAGAGCGTCTTGACCACGCTGAAGAACCGGTAGTAGATGCTGGTGGGGGTGAGCGCATTGAAGAGCTCGACAAAGAGCGGGGCATCCTCGGGTTTGATCGGCCGGATGAACAGCGGCATCTGCATGTCGGTGAGATCGTGCCGTTCCAGGTGTTGCGGATAGGGGCTGATCACCAGGTGGAGGTTGGAGCCGCCCTCGGCGCGGGCCAGCCTGATCCGGGCATCCACCGCGCAGGGCTGGCCGTTCTTGACCAGCACCGGGTTGATGTCCAGCTCGACGATCTCGGGAAAGTCGATCACCAACTGGGATAGCCGCAGCAACAGCTCCTCCAGCTTTTCCAGGTCCGCGGGCGGGCTGTTGCGATACCCCTTGAGCAGGGGCAGGATGCGGGTTTCCTCCATCATCCGCCGGGCCAGAAGCCGGTTGAGCGGCGGCAGGCCCAGGGCCTTGTCATCGAGGACCTCGGCAAAGACGCCGCCCGAGCCGAAACAGAGCACCGGCCCGAAATTTTCGTCGGTCTTGCTGCCGAGCAGCAGTTCGAAGTCGGGGTTGGCGATATAGGGCTGAAGCGTGACCCCGTCGATCCTGGCTTCGGGGTTGAAGGCCCTGGCCCCAGTCATGATCCGCTCGAAGGCCTGGCGGAGATCGTCCTCGTTGCGCAGGTCGAGCTGCACGCCGCCCGCGTCCGATTTGTGGCTGATGTCGGGCGAGACCAGCTTCATCGCCAGCGGCATTTCCAGGTCGGCGGCCAGGGCGATTGCCTCGTCGACCGTGGCGGCGAACACGGTCTCGTTCACCGGAATGCCGTAGGCGGCCAGGATACCCTTGCTCGGGATCTCGGCCAGCAGTTCGGTCTCCTGCTCGAAGCATTCGTAGATGGTGCGGAAGACCTGATCGCGGTTGAAATAGAGCTCGGTGGTCAGTTTGGGCGGTGCCTGGGAGAGCAGCTCCAGGTTTTTGGTGTATTCGACCAGGTAGAGAAAGGCGCGCACCGCCCGTTCCGGGGTCTCGTAGGTGGGGATGTCGGCCCGGTTGAGGATGGCGACCGCCTCGGCCATCGCCTTGCCGCCCATCCAGGAGGCGAAGACCGGCACTCGTTTGCGTCGGGTCAGCTTGACCAGGGCCGTGGCCACCTCTTCCGGCGCGGTCAGGTCCTGGGGGACCATGATCACCAGGATGCCGTCGAACTCCCGGCTCGCCAGGCAGAGCTCGAAGACGCTGGTGAACCGCTCGACCGTGGCATTGCCGAGGATGTCGATGGGGTTGCCCCGGCTCCAGTAGGGCGGCAGGATCTCGCCCAGCCGGGTCATGATCTCTTCGCCGAGCGGTGCCGGCTCCAGGCCGTACTCGGCCAGGGTGTCGGCGGCCATAACCCCGGGGCCGCCGCCGTTGGTGACGATGGCCAGCCGCGTCCCCGCCGGTCGGGGCTGTTTGGCCAGCAGCTCGGCGCAGTCGAACAGCCGGGCCAGCGACGGCACCCGGACGATGCCCGCCCGCTTGAAGGCGGCGTCATACACCGCATCCTCGCCGGCCATGGTCCCGATGTGGGTGGAGGCGGCGCGGGCGCCGGCCTTGCTCTTGCCGGCCTTGAGCACCACGATGGGTTTGATCCGCGAGACCGACCGGGCCGCGCTCATGAACTTGCGGGGGTTGGTCAGGTTTTCCATGTAGAGGAGGATCGCCTTGACCGAGCCGTCGTTGCCCAGGTAGTCGATCAGGTCGCCGAAGTCGACGTCGAGCATGGAACCGATGGAGACGAAGTGGCTGAATCCGGTGTTGTCCAGGGTTGCCCGGTCGAGGATCGAGGCGCAGATCGCCCCGCTCTGGGAGATGACCGCCAGGTTGCCCTTGGCCGGCATGCCGCCGGCAAAGGTGGCGTTGAGGCTCTTGCCCGGCCGGATCACGCCCATGGAGTTCGGGCCGACGATCCGCATCCCCGAGCCCTCGGCCGCGCCCTGGATCTGCTCTTCGATGAAACTGCCCGCCTCGCCCAGTTCCTTGCCGCCGGCGGAGATGATGATCACCCCCTGGGTCCCGGCACGCACGCACTGACGAACGATTTCCGGAGCCGTGGCAATGGGGGTGGCGATGATCGCCAGTTCCGGGGCAGTCTCCACCTCGGTGATGGTGGCGTAGGCCTTGCGGCCGCGCACCGTCTCGTGGTTGGGATTCACCGGGATGACGGCGCCGCTGTAGCCGCCCAGGATGAGGTTGTCGATCAGGGCGGCGCCGATGGAGCCCTGTCGGTCGTTGGCGCCGATCACCGCGATGCTTTTCGGGTCAAAGAATTGTTCCATGGAAGGTCTGTGGTCCCTGGCGGTTGGATTGATGGTCTCATTGCGGATGTGCCGGCAACGGCGGCGGCCTCGGTGGGGGGCCGGACGCCGGTTACACCTCACCTACCCTTTCTGGCCTCGCTTGACAAGCATTTTGCAGGGGCATTGCTTGTAAAAACGGGCGCAGGTCATGGTGCCGTTTTCTGGTGTAACCGTCGGCAGATATATCCCCACGTCCGGCACGGGAACATATCCCTTGACGCTGCTGGCGTTCTTTGCCAAGCTATGCCTGACACCAATCGATCTTCTCTGTCCCCACTCCCCCCCATGGCTGGACCAGATTGACCGGCCACAACGAACAATGAAAATCGGATAGTTCGACGGAACAACCGGCAGGCGAGCATGGTTTCGCCCGGAGGGCCGGGCTCCTACAGTCCGGGGGCAAGGCAAAAGGGTGTAGGAGCCCACCCCGTGGGCGAAAAAGGATCAGACAAAGCCTTCCGGACTCCGGCCTGCGCCGGGGTGACGATGAGCGAGCGACGATTTTCATATAAAATCAACCTGGGCCGTCCATGTCGAAAAAGATTCTGATCGTTGAAGATGAACAACTGATCGGCCTGATGTTGGCCGAAGAAGTCAGGGAGATAGGATGGGAGGTCGCCCAGGTGGTGACCACCGGCCAGGCGGCGGTGCGAGCGGTTCGCAATGATCCGCCGGATGCCATCCTCATGGACATCAGCCTTGCCGGTGTGCTCGACGGGATCGAGACCGCCCGGATGATCAAGGACAAACAGGATATCCCCATCCTGTTCTTCACCGGGTACCAGGATCAGCAACTGCTCGACCGGGCCCGCGCCGTGCGACCGGCCGGGATTGTCGACAAGCTCGATTCCACCGAAAACATCCGGGCCGCGATCTCCTCGCTGCTTCAGTAGCCGAATCCCCCCATTTTTCACCGCCCCTTGTGACGATCGGCGACCGTGGTATTTTCCGCAAAAAATCGCCGGTGTTATCCTTGTTTTCTGCTACAATGATCAGGACAGTTTTGAAAAAAAGAGGAAGATCTTTGTGTTGTCATGTCGAACGCAGTGAGAACTCTCCGAAACAATTGAGAGATTTTTCGTCGCTTTGCTCCTCGAAATGACAGGACTTGGCTTTTTGCGAGGCCATCATCCAGGATAATCCGCGCTCACCCCTTCCGAACACAGGAGTTGCCCCATGATTGTCGGTATTCTCAAGGAAATCAAGACCGAGGAAAATCGCGTCAGCATGACCCCGGCCGGGGTCGAGGTGCTAATCCAGCACGGTCATCGGGTGCTGGTCGAGCGAGGGGCGGGCGCGGGCAGCGAGTTCAACGATGTTCACTATGAACGGGCCGGGGCGGAGATGGCGGGCAGCCCGGCCGCGATCTATAACCAGGCCGAATTGGTGATGCACGTCAAGGAACCGCTGCCGGCGGAGTATGGGCTGATCCGGGAAGGGCAGGTGGTGTTCACCTATTACCATTTTGCCGCCTCGGAAGAGCTGACCAGGGCGATGATGGCCCGCAAGGCGGTGTGCATCGCCTACGAAACCATCGTCGATGGGCGCGGGACCTTGCCGCTCCTGACCCCGATGAGCGAGGTCGCCGGCCGGATGGCGGCCCAGGAGGCGGCCAAGTATCTCGAACGCAGCCAGGGCGGTCGCGGCATCCTCATGGGCGGGGTGCCGGGGGTGGAACCGGCCAGGGTTCTGATCCTCGGCGGCGGCACGGTCGGGGCCGAAGCGGCGCGGATCGCCTGCGGACTCGGGGCCACCGTCCATCTCCTCGACGCCAGTCTGCCCCGTCTGCGTCATCTGGCCGAGGTCATGCCGAGCAACTGCACCCTGCTGATGTCCACGCCGGCCACGATTCGCGAGCTGGCGCAACAGGCGGATGCGGTCATCGGCGCAGTCCTGCTGCCCGGTGCCAAGGCCCCCAAGCTGATCCCCCGCGAGCTGCTGGCCACCATGAAACGAGGGGCGGTGGTGGTGGATGTCGCCATCGACCAGGGCGGCTGCTGCGAAACTTCCCGTCCCACCACCCATGATCGGCCGGTATTCGAAGTCGACGGTATTCTCCATTATTGCGTCGCCAACATGCCCGGCGCGGTGCCGCTGACCTCGACCCTGGCCCTGACCAACGCCACCCTGCCCTATGCCCTCACTTTGGCCGACAAGGGTTGGCGGCAGGCGGCCCAGGACGACCCCGGCATCGGCAAGGGCGTCAACATGGTGGCCGGACAGATCACCTGCCAGGGCGTGGCCGAGGCCTTCGGCTTGCCCTACACGCCGCTGGAGACGCTGTTGGGATAGCCGGCGTTGGCACCCCTTGCCACCCCATCGGCAAAAACAGCTCACCGAACGCGGCGAAATATGGTATAAAGCGAGGGGCCGGCGGGATCGCACACCGCTCCCGGCCACACGTCTTGTCATTTTCATGAGGTGCGGCAATGAAAAGGAAAACGATCCTCGCCCTTGTTTGCAGCCTGCTGATGCTGTCGTTCTCGCCCTCGGCGGGATGGAGCCATCATCATCACGGCGATGTCGCCCTGGCCTGGGGACTGACGGGGTTCTTCCTGGGGTCGACCCTGGCGGCCTTCGCTTACCGTCCCCCGCCCCCGATGTATGCGGCCCCGCCGCCGGTCTATCAGCCCCCGGTGACCACCTATGCGCCCGCCGTGCCGCCGGGCCTGTGCCGGTGGGAGCGGTATGTGCTGGACGGATACGGCAGACCTTTGCTGGATCGGTACGGCCGACCGGTCAAGGAGTACAGCCTGGGGGCCTGCCAGTACCCGCCGTCGTACTGATTTCTGCCGGTCGATTCCGAAGTCGTCCTATTCCAGATTCCAGCTTGTCGTTTTCATAGGTTGGGCTGACGCAGGAAGCCCAACGCCTCATGTTGGGCTGCGCTGGGCTTAGCCCAACCTTCTGCTGTTTATCATTTCGAGCGAAGCGAGAAATCTCGAGATTCCTCACCTGCGTTCGAAATGACAACCTGGCAATCCCTGTCATTTCGACCAACGGGAGAAATCTCTTGTTCACGATGGTTCCCACGCTCCAGCGTGGGAACCGATCAAGAGACGCTCCGGCGTCTTGCCATACAGACGCGGGAGCGTCCAAGGCTTGCGTTCCAACGCTGGAGCGTTGGAACGATCAGTCACAACGCCTCCTCCAGAATCCTGCGACTGACCTCGGGCGTGACCTCCCGCTTTTCCCCCAGCGCGGTCATGCCGTGTTCTTCCAACGCTCGGACGATCTCATCGAGCCGATCCGCGGTCACCCCATAGGCCTGCAAGCGGGTCGCTACCCCCAAGGCTTCGAAAAAGCTCCGGGTGCGGGCAATCGCCTCGTCGATGCGAGCGTCTTCAGCACCCTCCCGCAGATCCCAGACCCGTTCGGCATACTGCAGCAGCTTGGCCCGCTTTTGCTCCCGGCGCACCGTCCACACCGCCGGTTGGAGGATGGCCAGGGTCTTGGCGTGGTCGATGCCGAACAGGGCGGTCAGTTCATGGCCGATCATGTGGGTGGTCCAATCCTGGGGCACGCCGACGCCGATCAGGCCGTTGAGGCCGTTGGTGGCGCACCACATCAGGTTGGCGCGGGCATCGTAATCGGTCGGATTGGCGACGGTGGTGGGGCCGATCTCGATCAGGGTCCGGAGGATGCCCTCGGCGGTCCGGTCTTGGAAGCGGGCTTCCGCGGGAACGGTCACGTATTGCTCCACGGTGTGGATGAAGGTGTCGATCACCCCGTTGGCCACCTGGGTGGGCGGCAGGGTAAAGGTCAGGGTGGGGTCGAGGATGGAAAACCGGGGATACACCAGGGGGCTGAAGAACACGAACTTGCCGCCCCGATGGCTGATCACCCCGCCCGAATTCATCTCGGAGCCGGTTGCCGGCAGGGTGACCACCGTGCCGATGGGATGGGCCGTGGGTGCCTGCGCCGGTTTGGGCCGGCTGGTCAGCAGGTCTTCGGCATTGCCTTCATAGTTGGCAGCCAGGGCGATAAACTTGGTGCCGTCCATCACCGAGCCGCCCCCCACCGCCAACAGAAAATCGATCCCTTCGTCCCGCACCACCTCCACGGCCCGCATTAGGGTGGAATAGCGGGGGTTGGGTTCGATGCCACCGAATTCCACCAGTCGGCGGTCGCCCAGGGCCTGTCGCACCTTGTCCAGGGTGCCGAATTGCTTGACGCTGCCACCGCCGTAGAGGATCAGCACCTTGGCCTGGTCCGGAACCAGCCGGTTCAATTCCTTGAACCGGTCCTTGCCGAAAACGATCCGGGTCGGGTTGTGAAATTCGAAATTATACATCTCGCTTTCTCCTGGGATAGGGGATGACGGGAAGGCGAACAATAACCGTGCTTGGAGCCAGGGATCGAGCGCCTTGAACAGGGAATGTGGCCGTACCATAAACCATCATTCCCTTGGGCGGCAAGGGCCGATTCTCAGACTTTCTCTGGCCAAGTTGGTTAAGCTCTGCTGGTTTCCAAAAATCATTTCTTGTTTTTTTTCGCATCCTGGCCAATGTATTAACTGCACCACTGCAATCCACCGCCGTGTTCGAATGGCCGCAAGGCAGTTTGTCAACCAGTCCCGTGAAGAGGAGGATGTCGTTATGACCAGGATGCTATCTTTTTCAAAGGCGGAAAACGATCTGTTGCCCAAGTTCAGGAAATTGACCAACGAGGCCGAATCCACGGAGGACGTGAAAAAATTCTTTGTCTATTGCATGCAGGAATTGTTTGCCCAAACCTTCAACGGGCAACTGGAGTTGCGATTTGAGGAGGTGGGGTTACAGCCGGAAGCGGACCCCTGTTTCTTCATCAGCGAACAGGTTCGGTCTCGGGACGATTTTACCGAGATGTGGCAGGGGTCGGATTTGCCGCAGATCGTCACCCGCTTTGCCGAACTGGCGGTAGGGCACTATAAGCATCTGGAGAAAAACCCGAAGAAAACCGAGGCGAAAATCAGGATGTAGGAAAGCAAAACGTCCGATCCGCCACCTTTGATGTCCCGCAACAAAACAGGAAAACTTCCGTTTTGTCCTTTCGAGCGCAGTGAGAAATATGATGGTTCCCACGCTCCAGCGTGGGAACGCACGCCCAGGACGCTCCAGCGTCCATATGACAGAACGCTGGAGCGTCTCTTGATTGGGTTCCCACGCTGGAGCGCGGGAACGATCAAACAACGAGCAGGAGGAGGGTATGCACGAAGCGCTTTTTTATCAGCTGGCAGGGGAGGGGAAGGTGGTGTGCGGGCTGTGCTGTCACCGTTGCCATATTGCCCCAGGCAAGCGAGGCATCTGCGGGGTCCGTGAGAACCAGGGGGGGCGACTGTACAGTCTGGTGTACGGCAGGCTGGTTTCAGAGAATATCGATCCCATCGAGAAAAAACCGATGTTCCATTTCCTGCCCGGCAGCCGTTCCCTGTCGATCGCCACCGTGGGCTGCAATTTTCACTGCCTGCACTGCCAGAACTACCAGATTTCCCACTATCCCCACCTGCATCACGGCCAGATCACCGGGGCAACCTGTGGTCCCGAATCGGTGGTGGCCGAGGCGGTGCGGTCCGGTTGCGCCAGCATCAGCTATACCTATGTCGAACCCACTATTTTTTACGAGTTCGCCTACGATTGCGCCCGGCTGGCCAAGGAGAAGGGGATCAAGAATGTGTTTGTCAGCAATGGCTACATGACCCCGGAGGTGATCCGGCACCTGGCTCCGGTGCTCGACGGCATCAATATCGACCTCAAGGGATTTACGGCCGAGTTTTATCAGAAGGTCTGCAAGGCCCGGCTGGAGCCGGTTCTCGAAAGCATCCGCCTTTTCCACGAATTGCACGTTTGGGTCGAGGTCACTACCTTACTGATTCCCGGTCTCAACGACAGTGAGGAAGAACTGCGAAATATCGCCCGATTTCTCAAAAGCGTGTCCGTCGATATCCCCTGGCATGTGACCGGCTTCCACCCGACCTACAAAATGACGGATCGTCCGGCGACTTCGCCGGCCACCCTGAAAAAGGCACGTGAGATCGGTCTGGCCGAAGGGCTGCGCTTTGTCTACGAAGGCAACATCCCCGGTTCCGGCGGCGAGGATACCACTTGTCCGGGCTGCGGTTCGCTGCTCATTGAGCGGGCAGGCTTCCGCAGTCGGTTGATGGCAATGACCGCCGGCCGCTGCAACAGATGCAAGCTACCCATTTCCGGGGTGTGGGAATAATCGGCATCTCGGAGAAAGCCTAAAAAGGGAAGTGTCTCTAATTTATTCAATCGCTAAACAGCGTAGTTTAAATGTGTTGTCGAGCAGTTACTTTGAAGGTTCAAAGATAACCTCGCCTCTGGCTATCTCATCCAACATGAACGGTTTTTTGTCCCGTAGGAGCCCACCCCGTGGGCGATGGGGAGCGCAGGAAAAAGAGGAAGTGTCCCTATTTTCCCTATTTTCCGTTTTCCCTGGTTTCCTAGTTTCTCTTGTCTACACCCGGTTGATTGCAATTTTGTAAACGAGATTTTTGTCGCGCTTACCAACAGCGATGACGACCACCACCAACTCCTTGTCTCTTACCTGATAAACGAGCCTGTATCCAACCCCTCTGAGTTTTATTTTGTAGCAATCGGCCATCCCTCTTAACCGACAACTTTCTATGCGAGGCTCGGCGATACGCTCCTGAAGTTTTTTCTTGAAGGTCTCACGTATCACAGGGTCCAATTTTTTCCATTCCTTCAGCGCTTCTTCTTTGAAAATTAAACTATAGTTCATCTATAGTTACCTTGATTTCGGGCTGGTCTTTCCTTGCCTCGACAATGGCTCGCAATTCAACATCTTCCAGAATTTCGCAGATGTGTTCATAGGTTTTTGCAGGGATGGCATAAAAGACAGGCTCGTTGCGATTTAAAATTGCAACTGGCGCGCCCCCGCCTTCGTTCACCACAGCCATTGGATTCTTTTTGAGTTCTGAGATGCCGGCACTGATTTCTGCAAGAATTTGATGAGTCATAACCATAAGCCTCCTTTTTGGCGTATTATTTTTTTGATTGACCTTATAATAGATCTGTTAACAGGTCTTGTCAACAGAGGTGGCTCTGCCCTGATTTACCGTGTGTTGGGGTATTCACAATGCAGGATGATTGAGTTGCTGAAACTGTCCCCTGAGTTCACATATGGCCGGGCAGTGCCGCTGATTCCCATGCGTCGCAGGGAACGGGGATAACGAAGGCAAGCGGCACGGTTTTTTGTCCCGTAGGAGCCCCCCCGGGGGCGATGGGAGCGCAGGGAAAAGGGAAGTGTCCCTAATTTCCTTGGGTCGAGGTAACCACCCTGCTGATTCCCGGTCTCAACGACAGTGAGGAAGAACTGCGAAATATCGCCCGATTTCTCAAAAGCGTGTCCGTCGATATCCCCTGGCATGTGACCGGCTTTCATCCGACCTACAAAATGCAGGATCGTCCGGCGACTTCGCCGGCCACCCTGAAAAAGGCACGTGAGATCGGTCTGGCCGAAGGGCTGCGCTTTGTCTGCGAAGGCAACATCCCCGGCTCCGGCGGCGAGGATACCACTTGTCCGGGGTGCGGTTCGCTGCTTATTGAGCGGATTGGTTTCAGCAGTCGGTTGATGGCGATGACCGCCGGCCGCTGCGACAGATGCAAGCTACCCGTTTCCGGGGTGTGGGGATGATCAGCATCTTGGAGAAAGCCCAAAAAAGGGAAGTGTCCCTATTTCTCCTATTTCTCACTATTTCTCGAGGATGGAGTCAATGCTGCGGAAGGAGACCGCACCGATGACCAGCGCCCGGCCGCAGGCCAGCTCCAGCCGGTGATTGCCATAGCTCTTTCCTAAACGAAGAATGCCCATCAGGCTGCGATAGGCC
>Ga0310040_1001314_pt1 | contig 18501 bp, 17 predicted proteins | sample EPASupsiteHSE623_FD_200237 | JGI IMG/M metagenome (GOLD analysis project Ga0310040, IMG submission 200237) | Bioremediated contaminated groundwater from EPA Superfund site, New Mexico - Sample HSE6-23 (v2) (version 2) | ecosystem: Environmental > Aquatic > Deep subsurface > Groundwater >... | reverse complement strand
ATTGCTTTCGCCATCCTCCTGATGATCGTGCTTCCCTACCCGTGGAAGACACTCCGGCAGAGACGCATTACCGTACCCCCACAGTGAAACCCGGTATCATTATATGGTCGGATTCAGAAATGAGATCATTGAGGCTTGATTGTGGATAAGACAGGTATTGTTGCATTAATTATCGGGATTGTCCTGTGCGCACTGGGATGCTACGGCATCTGGGCGTTTCTGCCCGAGGTCATTATGGCGGTAAAGGGGCTCGTTGGGATAGTCATCGTCTGTGTCGGACTCATGCTGGTCCTTTTCGGCATCCTGATCGTCAAGGACTAATAAAAGCCCTTACGGGTTTAAAAAAGAACAAAAAAATTTCGTTTTTTTCAGACCTTGACAACAAGGCATTGGGAGCCTGCGGTTTCAAGCACCGGCTCTCTCTTGTCTGCAAAAAAGTCATCAAATGCCTTTTTCACGCCGGGCGCTGTCACATAGTCGTGGGAGAGGATGATGCCGCCCGGGGTCATCCGGGAGTAGAAGAACTCAAGACAGAGTTTGGAGCTCTCATAGGTATCAACGTCAAGATTCACCAGAGAGAAGTTCTTATCTACGACCGGTCCTGAGGTATCGGGAAAGAATCCCTTGTAGAAGAACACGTTACTGTTGCCTTTAAGGTACTCCTGGACCGATTCAAACGATGCGGCAAATTTGCCTTCGTAAAACGGCCAGACCATATCGATATCTTCCACTTTGGGCAATCCTTCAAACGTATCAAAGAGGTGAAGGGATTTATTGCCCTTTGCCGAGCAGATGATCTTTGCCGAACCGCCTTTATACACACCGACTTCAGCAATATCGCCCGACACCTTCTGCGTCCGTTTCACGGCCATGTAGATGTGATATGCCTCGATATCTTCGAGCAACAGTTCAGTTTCAGACCGTATTTTCTTTAAGATCCGTGCAAATTCCTTGCGTTCCAGACAACCGTAATGGGAGAACCTGCCCCGGTTTGCGATATCATTGCCAATAAAGGGTTCAAAAAAAACGAACTTGCGGAATTTTAATAAAAGCCTGCTCGGCAGGACCGAATCCACTGCACTGAACAGATTTTTCTTATGAAACAGGCTCATGTCGTAATGAATAGGTTTTTCTGAAATTTATAGTGTTTTATACCGGGAGTCCGTGTGCAACACTGCATTTTTTCTTATAAAGAGATTTGTGCCCGGGGAGTGTTTTTTCCCTGCGGCAGTTTTTTTTAGAATGCAGCGGATGACAATGGTAAGAAATCTGCCTTATCAGTTCGGTGGCGGCCCTTCTACATCCATTTCATCTAAAAAAGGCATCAACCCGGCCACATACGGCACAGCCTTCCCATCTTTTGAACAGATCTCTCCCACCGTGACAATTTCGATCATCAGGGGAAATTCGCGCATGGTCTGCTCAAATGAGGGATCGTTTTCCCGGGTAAACTTCAGAAAACTCCCGACAGAAATATAAGGCCGCTCAAATTCCGGGACCTGTGCAAATTCCTGCTGGACTGACTCCAGCGTGCGGGTGCGGGCAAGATCTTCTTCAAAGAAAAGGATTACATCGGCCCCGTAAGTACTGGCGATCTCATCGAGAAAACGGACATCGAGGGTCCGACCTTCAAAAATACCGAGGGAACCCAGTTTTTCCACAGGTGTTGTCCCTCCAAGGGCAGACCAGGCTTTCATTTTTTCCATAAAAAAGGTGGGTGGGCGACTGGTGTAAAGCTATGGATTGCGGCTTTTTAACCCCCGTCCGATCCTGATAGTTTCTTGGACGAAAGGCGCAGGAAAACGGACGGGGGTCTTTTTCACAAAAGAGGATTACTCCCTGCCAAATTTGTTGAGCAGGGTAAAACCGACACCAAAGAACAGGACTGCCGCAACTGGCCAGACCGACCAGGTGATTCTCCCATTACTGTAGACATCAATGCCGACAAAAAAGACACAGATCATAATCATGACGGCAATCTGGTACCACCATTTCTTCTCGCCTTTTCCCTGCATGGCTTCTTTCATCATACTCATAATATCAGATGATGTTGTGCCTGATGAATAAAAAAAGATTGTAAACGGGGATTGTAAATCCCGGTTCAGATATTTCCCTGGGTTGATCCCTGTTTTGGCATGAATGCATTCTCGATAAGATCCTTGTTAAACGACGAGGGAACCGTGCCTGTCCGGGCATAGGTATAGAGCGCGGTAACAAAGATGCCCTGCATGGCCGATGCCACAACAGCGAGAATGGCAACTACGATGATCAGCAGCGCAATAGCGAGCAGGAAACTCTGGCTGATCATCCAGATCCCAAAGATCCCGATAGCTGCGATAATCCCGATTACCAGGAAGACAAGGAAGATCGAGCCGCCGCCAACAATACTCTCGCCCCAGGTCTTTTTGATCAGGGATACGGAGTCTTTCACCGAGTCGACAACGCCTTTGTCCTCAAGAACGAGGATCGGGACGACAAAGAAGGTGACAAGGCTCCAGGCCCCGCCAATCAGGGCAACTGCGATCTGCCCGATAAAACCAACATTGTCCTCAAGCACCTGGAGAATGATGCCAACGGTTGCAGAGACCAGTGACCAGGCAAGGATCGACCCGATGTGTTTCGTGGCATTCGAGAGGCCATCGTTGATCGTAGCTTCCTTCCCGTTCAGCCGTGCGTTGACGCAGGTGATCAAGGCCGTGTTGAAGAAGATCACCACAAAGTAGCTGGCCGCATAGAAGACAAACAGGAGCCCGTAGAACATGACCGGACCAAAACCGGAATTGTTCATGAAACTGCCGGTAAGGATGAGCGGGAGGGCAAAGGTGAGCAGGACAATAAGTGACACAACCCCCGAGAGTAACGGGAACACGAGCAGCTTTTTATCATCCATGAGAATGTTCCAGCTCGTTTTTACGAGTGCGAAACTTCTGCCAATACTTTCAAACATAGGATCGAATGTTGGGATGTTTCATATGATGAAGGTTATGAACCCGGGCAGAAGGGAAAGGATAGATTTGGGTTGTTGATACAAGTCCGGTTACCCATCGCGCCTTGCCATGACAAGGGAGGCAAGGCCGAAGGCAATGATTCCCACAGTCATGGGAAAACCTGCCGATTTTGTCGGATTTGAAGGGATGGGCGAGGGGGTGAGCGTAGGAAGCAGGGTTGGGATCGAAGTTCCCGGTTGTCCTGCAACCGGCTGGCTGAGGGTTATCACACTTCCCGGAACCACGTTGCCGCCATTATCCAGCTCTTCTACTTTCAGCACCATTACCTGGCCGGCCTGCGACTGTGGAACGACCCCGTCAATGGTAACGGAGAGGGAGATATCGTTGTTATTGGGGTAGGAGAGGATCTCCCCGTTTACAAAAGCCGTTGAACCCGAGGCGCTCTGCTGGGCGGCATTCCGGCCATTCTGGATTACCTGGATATTCCACCGGGCATCCAGAAACCCGGTCTGCATCTGGAGTTCATGCCCATTGATAAACGTCGTGGAACCGGAGGGGCCGATGTAATACATTGCAGTCACGTGCTGCTGTCCGCCGGTAACAAGCGGCGGGTTGGGAGTATAGGATACATCGGTGAGTGCCAGGGTCGCTGCTGCCGGAGATACCAGGAGAAGGAGGAGAACGATAACAAAAGAAACAGGTACGATTCTGCGGGTCATAGGGTTCAGTAAAGGGATGTCATCGGGAAAAACAATAGAGGTATCGCTCTGCCCAACCGGTTACCGGGTCAGGCTATCCTGCACGAACGACCCGATGTGCTCAATTGCCCTTTTGGCTTCCGGAACATCACGGGAAAAGACCTGCCAGCAATGGAACATCCCCTCCCAGAGTTCAAGCTGAACGGGTGAGCCCGCCCAGCGCGCTTTCTGGACAAAGGCTGCCACATCCGAGAGTAAGAGCTCGTGTGTCCCGACCTGGATATAGAGCCGGGGAAGCCCGTGCAGCCGGGCATGCACCGGTGATGCGAGTGGATCTTTGGGATCCTTTCCTGCAAGGTATACCGTACGGATCGCATGGAGCCGGGCTGGGGTGATCCAGTCGAGTTCCGCGTTTCTCGCAACCGATTCACCGGCAAACTGCATATCGGTCAACGGTGACAGGCAGACTGCGGCAAGGGGAAGTGCAAGCTTTGCATCCCGCGCAGAGATCAAAAGATCGAGCACCAGCGTCCCCCCGGCCGAGATTCCAACCGGGACAATATGATGGGGGGCGATCCCGTGAGCGATAAGATACTGGTAGGCACAGAGAGCATCTTCTGCTGCCGCAGGAAAGACATGTTCCGGGGCGAGGCGGTAATCCACCGAAAACACCCGGGAGCGGCAGGCACGGGCAAGGTTCGTGCATATACCTATATGATCCCGGGTCGAGCCCACGGTAAATCCCCCGCCATGGAGGAACAGGACCGTGCGTTCCGGCAGGGACTCGGGAACAGTGATCCAGAACCCGTCCAACCCGTCGCGGATCACCACCGGTTCCAGCTTCGGCTGTTCAATCTCCTGGAACTCTACATACAATTTGGAGAACTCTTCCCGGGCCCGGGAAGGCAGTCTACTGGAGTCCGGGATACCTGCTTTGAGCGCGGAGAGGAGATCCCCGATTGGATCAATGATCATTATCTCTGGATTTGGTGAGACAGGGAAATAAAGTAAGGGGGTGCACCGGGCTGGAGAATGATGCCAAAAACCTATTAATAGTCCACGGGCAACGGAATCGTTATGAAGCGATCCTTTGGTCCACGCACGGTTGCCTATCCGCTCCCGGTATTTCTCATCGGGACATATGACGACACCGGGAAACCCGATGCCATGGTTGCTGCATGGGGAGGCATCTGTTCTTCCGATCCCCCCAGCATCGCGGTATCGGTCCGTCCCTCCCGCCAGACCTACCGGAACCTGATGGCAAAAAAAGAATTTACCGTCAGCATCCCCTCGGTCGGGCAGATGAGCCGGGCAGATGCATTCGGGATCGCATCGGGGGCAGATACCGATAAATTCCTCCGGGCCGGGTTAACCCCGGTGAAAGCGGAAAAGGTCAATGCCCCGTATGTGGGAGAATGCCCGGTTGTGCTGGAATGCCGTGTCTCACAGACGGTTGTAATCGGCTCCCACACGCAGTTTATTGGAGAGATCCTTGATGTGAAGATTGAGGAGAAGGTGCTGGATGCAGGAGGAAAACCCGATCTTGCGAAGATCAATCCCATGGGGTTCGATGTAACCCGATCCGAATACTTCCGGTGCGGGACCGTTGTGGGAAAGGCGTTCAGTGCGGGAAAAAAGCATTATTCCTGAGACATTCCCTTTTTATTCTTTTTTCGGGTAATCGGGAACAAAAAAAATATTATTTCCGGATCCTTCCAGACATCCCGGCACATACTCCCCCGAGAATGAGCGCTATAAAAGCGACTGACGGCGCTAACGGGGTTTTTGTGGGGGGAACGGGAGTCGTCGTTGTATCCGGCTCCGCGTTCAGGGTTGCATACAGGTCAACGGTCTGTCCTTTTGCCGGGTACCGTGCAATAGTCCCGTTATAAGGGATATATCCTGCTTTATAGACCGTAAAAGTCTTGTAGGGAGTCCCGGTAACAAACACCTGGACGCTGAGCACGCCTTTGGCAGTTTTGCCCTTGATATCTTTGCCGAATGTGACCGTTGCCCCGTCGACATTGGAGTGGACAGTATACCACCCGATATCACCACCAGCGGACACAGGAGTTGCCGTGGCTGTTTCAGCAGGGCTGATGGATGCATAGAGATCAATGGTTTCCCCTCTCAGGGGGACACGATCAATGGTTCCCGTGTAGGAAGAATACCCCTCCTTCTTTACGGTATATGAATGGAACGGTGTAGCAGTCGAATAGACCGGCACATAGCTCACGCCCTGCGAGATCACACCTTTCTCTGTTTCATCGAACAGCACTGTTGCGCCTTCGATGTTGCAATAAACGGTATACCATCCCACATCCCCGATGATATCAGCCGGGGTTGTTGAAGGCAGCTCCCGTAAGTTTACATACAGGTCAACCATATCTCCTCCGGCAGGAATTTTTGTTATGGTATCGATAAATGTTGAATAGCCATTTTTCTGAACGCGAATCTTCTTGTACGGAGTGCCGTTAAGGGGTGCCGGTACGGTTAGGGCACCCTGCGGTACGGTTCCGACAAACTTATCGTCGAGATAGATTTTTGCCTCGTACACATTACAGTGGATTACGTACCATCCCTGGTCGCTGCCGATCGCTTCGGCAGATGCCGGAGGCATGCAGATGAGTGCGGTAATTCCCAGAATAACCAATAATAGATACGGGTGTTTCATGTAAATCCTCCAGATTGATTACTTCACCTTTGGAAAACGGATTTTAAAAATTCTCCCTAATGGGAAAACCGTACCGGTTGATCAACAAATTTCACACTATGCCCGACCAGTATTCCAGAAAAAAAGATTCGCGCGGGTGAATACGGCCGTAATACCCATCCAGGGATTGCCGGATCTCAACCCGGACCGGATACGAGATGCCATTGGGATTTGTCCTGAATGCATCTCGTATCTTCAGGATTTCATGCCTGTACAGGAGGCTTATTATCCTACTTCATATATTAGTGTGTAACCACTATGTCTCCCAGTTTCTGTTTCTCAGCAGATTCGGTAAGGGAAATTTCCGAACGAATCAGAAACTTTTCGGATTTTCACCCAACGCTCGGGATTATCTTTAGCTCCGTAGCCCTTGGTATTCCAGGTCTTGCATCTGAAATCTCCCGTGCAGGGTTTCCCGTGCTCGGGTGCTCGACTTCAGGTGAGATCCTGGCAGGGAAAGAGGAAAACCCGGTACTCGAGCAGTCTGCCGTGTGTTGCCTGTTTGATATAGATCCATCCGTTTTTTCTGTGGCACTCTTTGAGAAACACGATATATCTTCCTTTGACTTGGGGAGCCGGATTGGTTCCTGGGGGAAGGAAACATTTTCCCGTCCGGCTTATATCGTTGCCATGTCAGGCCTCAAAAATGACGGGGAAGCATTGGTCCGGGGTATCGAGTCGGTAAATCCTCCCGGAACCCGGATCTTCGGGGGAATTGCCGGCGATGATGGGAAATTTTTGGAAACCTATGTTTTTTCCCATACCGGATATTCAGCAGATGGTGCTGCCGTGATCGTGTTTGACCAGTCCCGGGTGGAAGTCAATGGCATTGCCACCAGCGGATGGGCGGGGGTGGGTGGAGAGATGGTGATCACCTCATCGGAAGGAAATATTGTAAGGTCCATCAACAACCGCTCTCCCGTAGAAATTTTCAAGGAATACCTTCAGGTCAGAGACGAGGATCTCCAGGATATGGCGGTATCTTTTCCTCTGCTCGTAAAGAGGCCGGATGGATCCGAGATTCTCCGGACATTTCTGGCTATTGATTTTGAGACAGGTTCCCTTGTGTTTGCAGGCACCGTGCCCCAGGGAACAAGGGTCCGGTTCTCCAGTTCATTCGGGCACGAGATTATTGAAAAATCAGTCCAGGATATTACGACATGGCACCAGCAACACCCCAGTGCAGACTTGATCTTACTGTTTTCCTGCATGGCCCGTCATCATGTTTCCGGACCTATGGTAAATGAAGAGATCTCCGCGGCATCGGATCTCTGGAATGCCCCGCTGATCGGACTCTTTTCCTATGGCGAGATCGGTCACAATCTTTCCGGGACCTGTGATTTCTACAATGAGACACTTAGCCTTGTCACCATCAGGCTCCTCAGTGACCCGCTATGAAACAGCTTGACTTGTTCTGGACAGAATTACAGCCGCATCTCGCACGCCTGCCAGAAAAGGAACAGGAAAAACTGAAAACTGCATTTGAACGTGCAACAAATGGAGCCTCGCTTATCGAAACCAAATACCAGCGTGCGATCCGGGACCGGGCCGCAGTCCACGCCCTGCTCAAGAAATCATCAGAAGATCTCATCCAGAGATACCAGACTATTTTTGAGAACTCCGGAACTGCTATGGCAGTCATTGAACATGACGGGACGATCTCGCTGGTCAATACATTATTCTTAAATCTTTTTGGTTACCGGCGTGAAGATGTGGAAAACCGGATAAATGTCTTTGCCCTTTTCGAAGAACAATTCCGGGACCAGGTCCGGGACTATCACCGGCGCAGGAGGACTGGCGATGCAACCGTGCCGCACCGGTACGAGGCCCGGGTCATGAACAGCGAGGGAAAGATCCTGGATGTCATCATCATGATCGGACTCTTCCTCGGGACCGGACAGAGTGTGGCGTCGGTCATTGACATCACGGACCGGAAGCGGATGGAAGATGAACTCGGGTTGTTCAAAGCTTCCGCCGACCATGCCTATGACGAGGTCTTCTGGCTCGATTTTGACGGTAACATGCTCTATGTGAACGACTCGGCCACGCACAATACCGGGTACTCGCGGGAAGAACTTCTTGCCATGAAGATCTTCGAACTGGACCCGGACTTCGACCCGTCTGTATGGCAGGGATTCGTAGCCAATCTCAGGAAGGAAGGGACACTTCTATTCACCACGCGGCACCGGCGCAAGAGCGGGGAGATCATGGATGTCGAGATCGTGGCGAACTATGTAACAAAGGATAGCTACGAATACAGCTTCGCATTCGTCCGCGACATTACCGAACGCAAAAGGATGACCGATGAACTCAGGTTGTTCAAAGCCTCTGTTGACCATGCCAATGATGAAATATTCTGGTTCGATTTCGAGGCCAATATTCTCTACGCAAATGACTCGGCATCGCGGATTACCGGGTACTCGCGTGAAGAGCTGCTTGCCATGAAGGTCTATGAACTGAATCCTGTCGTCAACCCGGATATGTGGGCGGGATTCATGGCAACCCTCCGGAAAGACGGGGGCCTGCGCTTCGAAACCCGGCACCGGCGCAAAAACGGGGAGATCATGGATGTCGAGATCGTGGCAAACTATGTAACAAAGGATAAGAGTGAATACAGCATCGCCTTTGTCCGCGACATTACCGAACGCAAACATGCAGAGAAGGAACTGGCAGAGAGTAAGGAATATCTTGCACGAATCTTTTCATCCATAAAATCAGGCATCATGGTCATCGATGCAGAAACCCACAACATTGTGAATGTGAATACCGCTGCAGCGGAGATGATTGGACTTGACGAAACGCAAATTATTGATAAGGTCTGCCACCAGTATATCTGCCCTACCTTATGTGGGAAATGCCCGATCACGGATCTCCATATGACTGTTGATAACGCAGAACGAATGCTTATTACGGCTGACGGCAGGCAGCTCCCGATTATCAAGGATGTCGTACCGGTTACCCTGTACGGTCGTGAATGCCTTGTGGAAACATTTATCGACAACACTGGTCGTAAGCATGCGGAAGAGGCACTTATCCAGAAAAAAGATGAACTGGAAGCTGCATATGAACAGATGACCGCGGTCGAACAGGAGCTCCGGATTAATTTTGAGAATCTCACCGAAACAGAGAAAAAACTCCGGGAGAGCGAGGCATGGTCGCGCGAATTTGCCGAACTTCTCCCCCAGTTTGTGTACGAGATAGATACAAGTGGCAAGCTTATCTTTGCGAACCAGTTTGCCGCAGAGATCTTTGGGATCACCCGGGAGATGCTTGATATCGGCCTGAACATGCGGGATTTCATTATACCGGAAGAATGGGAGCAGGTTCAGAGGAACCTCGCCCATATCCTTGCTGGCAAGAAAACCACGTATGATGTGTATCATATCAGAAGGAAGGATGGAACGCTGATGCCTGCCAATATTTACACGGCAGCGGTCTATCGTGACGGGACGCTCAAGGGATTTAGGGGCATTGTTGTTGATATAACAGAATCTCTCAGGATACAGGAGGCACTTTTAAAGAGCGAGACCCGGTTCCGGGAACTGGCCGAACTCCTTCCCCAGATCGTGTTTGAACTGGATGAAAACCTGAAGTTCACCTTCTTTAACTGGAATACCATTGAGATGACGGGATTTGCCTATGACGACCTGTCGCAGAAAAGGACCGGCATACATGATATTATTCGGGAGTCCGACCGACAGTCGGCTGAATCTTTTTTTGCCCGCATTCTTAAAAACAGTGCCGGTGGCCACCTGGAATGCAGTATCGTTTCCCTTGACGGAAAAGAAATTCCCGTTACAATCTATGCTTCACCGATTATCGGGGAAAACCGTGTTTCGGGTGTCCGGGGGGTTATCGTTGATATTGCAGAACAGAAAAACCTTGAACTTGCGCTCCGGGAGAGCGAGCTGCGGTTCCGGGAGCTCGCCGGGCTCATACCGCAGTTTATTTTCGAGACCGACCGGAACTTCCGGTTTACGTATTTCAACCTGGCCGGCATGGCACTTACGGGGTATTCCGATGAAGACTTTGCAAAAGGACTGGATATCTTTTCCCTTGTAGACATTGCTGATCGGGGCTCGTTCAGGGAGTTGTGCTCAAAAGTCCTCATGGGGGAAAATGTGGCCCCGCTCCAGTTTTCCCTCATGACCAGCGACCAGACCAGAGTTCCGGTTATCATGTACGCCTCGCATATCTTCAGAGGAAACGAATATGCGGGAATACGCGGGATTATCGTAGACATTGCCGACCAGAAACGGCTCGAGAAGTCACTGGCGACATTAAACCAGAAACTCAACATGATGAACAGCGTGACACGCCATGATGTCTTAAACAATATCACCGGGCTTCTCGGGCTTGTCGATATGCTGGGTGAGATCACGACTGACAGCAATGCACTGGTGCTCATATCAGAGATCCGCAACCTCATCACAGCAATAAAAGATCAGATCATCTTTACCAAGGACTACCAGAGCCTGGGGGTGAAAGCCCCGCAGTGGCAGAGTCTCTGTCACGATATCAGGTACGCTGCAACAACCATCGGACGGGATAATGTGCAGGTAAAGATGCCGGAATCCGATGCCGAGATTTATGCAGATCCCTTTTTCGGCAGGGTGTTCTACAACCTGATCGACAACAGTAACCGGCACGGTGGATCGGTCAGGTTCATTTCAATTGAGACTGAAGTTATGCCTGACAAGAGTCTCATTATCCGGTACCGTGATGATGGCATTGGTGTCCCTCCCGATGAGAAGGAACTGATCTTTGAACAGGGTTATGGGAAAAATACCGGCTTTGGACTCTTTATCATCCAGGAGATACTGGGAATTACCGGCCTGAGTATCCGGGAGACCGGGATATTCCGGAGCGGGGTGTTGTTCGAGATTACGGTTCCCAAAGAGTCGTGGAGACCGGCAACAGTAAACGAGTGCGGTGATTAATATCCAAAAAGGTATGCGCAATGGCACGGTGAATGTTCGATGACAAAGATCCTCCTGGTTGAAGATGATGATATTGTGGCACGGGTTGCTATCTGGCGCCTGCAAAAAATTGGATACGAAGTCTGCGGGAGAGCGACGAACAGTGCCGATGCCCTTTCCCTTGCACGCGAACACCATCCCGACCTCATCCTTATGGACATTAATATTGAAGGTCCCCATGACGGGATAGAAACCGCAAAGATGCTCAAAAAAATAACCGATGCGCGGCTGGTATACCTTACCTCACAAACCGATGACGAGACCGTTGAACGGGCGGTTGGGACACACCCGGCCGGTTTTATCGCAAAACCCTTTGATACCAAAGACCTTAAAATCGCAATCGAGATCGCGCTCCAGAAAAAATAACCGGTTCTCAATAATAATGGGGGCACTTTTATCCATACTCCCCGGGCAACCGTATTTTCCCGGATCCAGATTCACTTACGGGAGACTTAAAGAGCAGCAGCCACTCATTTTTGTATGAGCACAATGCACCCCCTCCACGATATCACCGACCCCCGGTGTGCGGAATGTGATCTCCTCTTAAAATGCGAGAGCCGGTTCCGTGACCTTGCCGACCTCCTCCCCCAGATCGTATTCGAACTCGATGAAAACCTGAATTTCACCTTCTTCAACTGGAATGCTATCGATATAACCGGCTATGCATATGACGAGAAGTCGCAGACCGGGACCGGTATATTCGATATTGTTCGGGACTCTGATCGCGAGCCGGTAAAACATTTTTTTGTCAGTCTTCAGCAGGATATTGCCAGCGGCCATATTGAATGCGGTATTGTTACCCATGATGACAGGGAAATTCCCGCTATTATCTATGCTTCCCCGATTATTGGAGAAAACCGCATTGCGGGGATCCACGGTGTCATTGTCGACATCACAGAGAAGATATGCCTTGAGAGAGCGCTTGAACTGACGAACCAGAAACTCAACATGATGAACAGCGTGACACGCCACGATGTCATGAACAATATTACCGGCGTTCTCGGCCTTTGTGACATGCTTGCTGCAACGACAACGGACGCTCATGCAAAGGGGCTTGCCTCTGATATCCGCAGCCAGGTTTTAAGGATTAAAGATCAGATCCTCTTTACCAAAGATTACCAGAGCGTGGGAGTGAAGGCCCCGCAATGGCAAAGTCTTTGCCAGAGCATTGGGGATGCCGCATCGGTAATCGGGCGGGAAGGGAGCCGGGTTAGCCTGCCTGGCAACGATGCCGAAATATATGCAGATTCCTTCTTTGGCAGGGTTTTTTACAACCTGATCGACAACAGTCACCGTCATGGGGGAATTGTCCGGAACATCTCGATTGAGACAGAGGTGTTACCGGGCGGGAATCTTGTAATCCGGTACCGCGATGATGGCACGGGCATCCCATCTGATGAGAAGCTGGTGATCTTTGAACAGGGATATGGCAAGAATACCGGTTTTGGCCTCTTTTTCATCCGGGAGGTCCTGGGGATTACCGACATAACCATCCGGGAGAGCGGAACTCCCGGGAGCGGAGTCCTGTTCGAGATTACGGTCCCGAAAGCGGCGTGGAGGCCATATGAGAGGGAGCACGGGCAGGAGGAAAAGCAGGATTGCCGGAAGATGGCGTGAAAACCGCTGAGGTGAACGGAGTCACACTCGCATACAGCGAGATTGGGTCAGGGTATCCGCTTCTCCTGATCAACGGGTTTGCCTCAACAATGGACACATGGAACCCACCGGTGCTTGCAGCGCTTGCTGCTCATTTCAGGGTTATTGTCTTTGACAACCGGGGCACGGGATACTCTTCAGCTTCGGACACACCGTTCTCCATCTCTCTCTTTGCTAAAGATACAGCAGCGCTGATGGATGTACTTGGAATTTCCCGCGCCCACGTACTCGGTCTCTCCATGGGAGCATCCATTGCGCAGGAGCTGGTACTCTCATGCCCGTCGCGGGTGGAGAAGCTCATCCTCGTTGCCGGTACCTGCGGTGGGGATGCAGCTGTCCGTATGAAGCCCGGGGTCTGGGACAAACTCTCGGACAAGAGTGGCGGACCAGTTGACCTTGCACACCGGATGTTCTCAGTGCTCTTTCCTGAAGAATGGCTTGCGACCCATGACCCGTGGAAGTACTGTCCCGAAGTACACGAGACGACAACTGAGGCAAACGCCGCACGGCAGGCAGAAGCGTTCTTCGCATGGCCTGGATCCTGGGAGAGATTACCGGAAATTCAGAGCCCGGTACTGGTGATCACCGGAACCGTGGATGATGTCATCCCGCCGGAGAATGCCCGGATCCTTACAAGCCGTATCCCGGGGGCACGGCTCGCGGAAATCCCGGGGGCAGGCCACGGGCTCCAATACCAGTGCCCGGATGCGTTTGCCCGTGCGGTTCTGGAGTTTCTCCCGCCCGGTAACGAATAACCTTGAAGTTTTCCTCACCGGTAAGCATTACGACCGTCACGGATGGTATCAGTGCGGCGAACCTGACGACCCGAAATGAGACCAAATATGCCCGTTGATCCCGCTCTAACCTACATCCACGAACTTTGCAAAAAGCGGGGGGCAACTTTTATATTGTAAACATCCATACATTTACACATGTTCCTTCCCATGAACGATAAACAGTTCAAGTTCTGGAAGATGCGGCGCAGCGGGATGTCTAACATCTCAATTGCAAACCTTATCGGCATTACAAGGCAGGGTGTCTCACAGGCGCTTCTCGTAATGGATGAGAAGATCGAGACCTCGCTGCGGGAGATGGCCAGGGCAAACCGTATCCAGATTGAAAAGATCGATGTTGAGCGGGGCGTCCTGATCGGGAAGTCGATCCCGTTCCAGACCAATGCCTATATTTTAGTCTCGGAAAAGCATGGCATGCAGGTCTGGTACGAGCATGAAGGCGATTGCATTTCCTGTAATGAATTCACGAAATGCATCGAGTTCATCTGGGACTTCGCAGCCGAGCTGGGGATAAAACTCGAAAAGACCCAGGACCCGACAAAAATGGCAGAGGAACTGCTCGCAAAGATCCGGGGGGATCAGAAATGACCCGGGTATCTGAAATTGCTGAACACTGGTTAGGCCTGTGCCGGAAAGCACCGGTGGTCCGTACCTCGCATATTGGTATTGGTGATCTGCCAGACTCCTCCCACGAAGGTAGTCCGGATGGGGGGGCTGGCGGACCAGAAACGATCCGGCGGGGAACCGGGACCGCCCTTTCAGGAATGAAAACCCTTATTCATAACCCGCAGCTCCTCTGGTTCTCATTCCTGGTCGGACTTGTGCTGGCGGGAACCACCATTGCCCAGGGGGCACTCGGCTACATCACCTGGACCATGGGATCGTATATAGGTGAAATCGAATGGGTTGTCCTGAACTTTATAATCGAGTTGGCAACATTGTTCTGCCTGGTGTTCCTGCTGACGGGGCTTGTCCTGAGCATCTCGTCAAAGAAAGACGGTTCAGCCTCATTCTTTGACGGACTTGCAGGGGCAAAAAAATACATAAAATCGGTCTTTGTGTGGTCTGGTGTTCTGGCACTCGCAGGCATGCTGCTCTTCAGTATTTACTTTTATTCTCCTGACTGGCTTCCACGTAATCCCCTGTTCCTCAATATCTATGGAACCCTCTATGGATGGGTCAACCTGCTTGTGGAGTTCCCTTTCAACCCGACACTTACCAACATCTTTTCCGACACCACACGCTATGGTGGATCCTCGTTGACATTCTGGATATATCCATCCGGGATCATACAGGCCCTGACCTTTACGGCCATCAATCTGCTCCTGTTCATCCTGACCCCGTTTGTCGTGCCCTTTATCGTACTTGAGAAAAATACTCTCCGGGAGGCAGTTGTGGGATCGTTTACCCTGATGAAAAAGAACTGGGAAGAAACAGCTGCCTGCGCTGTCTTCCTTGGCGTTGTTGCATGCGGAGTATTCTTTACGTATCTGCTCGTTCAGGCTGCATCCGGGATGGTCACACCAGACGGGATTGTCACGATACGCCCGGAAAATACATGGATTGCTCTTGCCCTTGTGTATGATAGTGCATTGTTCTGTTTTGCAATGGTAATGGCAACCATTGGAGGGATTGCCGCCCTCAACCTCTACACTTCGGCAAAAAGCAGGCAGATCGCCGCTGGATCCACTGAGTTAACAGGAGTTGAGATCTGATGCACATCATCTCCGTAATCGCTGACCAGTGGCTCGGCCTGTGCCCGAAAGCACCAGCGGTCCATGCCTCGCAGGCAGGTATTGGTAATCCGTTTGAATCAGCCCATGAAGGCAGCCCGGATGGCGGTGCCGGCGGACCGGGGACGATTCAGCGGGGAATCGGGGCCGCACTGTCTGGCACGAAGATGCTGGCGCAGAACCGGCAGCTTCTCTGGTTTACGCTCCTTGCCGGGCTTGTGCTGGCAGGAAACGCCATTGGCCAGGCAGCACTCCGCTACATCGGCAGGACCCTGCAACCGGATATAATCCTACGTTATTCCCTGGACTTTTTACTCGGGTTCGCAACACTGTTCTGCCTCGTGTTCTTACTGGCGGGCCTTTTTATGAGCATCTCGTCAAAGAAAAAAAGTTCAGCCTCATTCTTTGAAGGACTTACCGTGGCAAAAAAATACATCAAAGCAATCTTTGTATGGTCCCTGATTCTGGCACTCGCAGCCATGCTGCTCTCCTATATCTGGGGTCATTTTTTCTACGGGTTGCCGCCTGAACTAAGGTTCCTCAATATCTTCGGGCCTTTTCAGTTCATTGCCAGCACGATCACCCAGTTTCCCTTCAACTGGACGCTCGACTGGGCCATGTTAACCGAGATTCCGGGTTATGGGGGACGATCGCTGCTGTTATGGATATATCCATTCGGGTTCATGGAAACCCTGCAATTTTCAGCGATCACCCTGCTCCTGTTCGTCCTGACCCCGTTTGTCGTACCCCTTGTCGTACTCGAGCAAAAGACCCTTCAAGAGGCAGTCGTGGGATCGTTTGCCATTATGAAAAAGATCTGGGCTGAAGTAACTATCTGCGCTCTTATCCTTGGGATTATCGTATCCGGTGTGTTCCTTACCCACCTGCTCATTCAGGCAGTATCCGGGATTATATCGCCATACCAGACGGTCATCTTCCATCCCCCCGGCACGTGGATTGCCCTTGCCCTCCTCTATAATATCGCACTTTTAATCATCGCCTTTGTCGTAGCAACAATCGGAGGGATCGCTGCGCTGGACCTTTACACTTCTGCAAAGAGCAGGAGGTTTACCGGATCTCCGGAACCAGAACCCCAGTCATAACTTTTTTTGGTCCACCCTTGAGAGGTAATCCCGGTGAAATGATGTTGCCAGAATACAAAGCAGCTGGTTTTATATTGTAAATATTCATACATTTACATATGTCCAAACCAGCCAGCAACAACCCGTCCGGGTCCTGGAAGATGATCCTGCTGCTTATTATGGTAAGTGCAACAGTATTGTCAATATCTCCTGTATCAGCAGAAAAGTCGTACGTTACTATCATAGCGCAAGGCGATCAGTCCTATTATAGTGGGGAAAAAGTGGTCTTTAGCGGGATGAACACGGATTCAGATTCCACGTTCCTCTTTATCACCGGACCTAACGTTCCAGAGGGAGGGGGAAAACTTTCTTCGCCGCAGCAAAAAGCGGTCAATGGGGATTTTGGTTCATTCACGGTGGTGAAAACAAACCCGGATAAAACCTGGGAATATCCCTGGTATACATCTAACCTTAAGCTGGATGCCGGGACGTATACCATTTATGCAGTGAGCAGGCCGGAAACAAAAGACCAGTTCAACGATCTAACAACCTATGGCACGGTCGGTATAATATACAAAAAACCCTTCATCTTGGCAGAGATCTCCCCGGCAATGATTTCAAAAGGAGTGCCCTTTACGGTTTCCGGCGTTGCGGAAGGAATCCCCCCAGAGGTCCAGATCTGGATCCTCGGTAAGAACTACTACTCCAAGGCAATTGTATCCGTTAACTCTACTGACGCCTCGTTCAGGTACGTAGTGCCCGGGGAGGTCACCAGTAAGATTACAAGTGGCCAGTACTTCGCGATTGTCCAGCACCCGATGATGAACAACCAGTTCGATATCGATGTCAGCGGGGATTACGTCCGCAGCCTGCAACTGAACAATGGCACGAACCTCTTTAAGATCAACGGCCCGGGAAGCCTGCAGGGCAGCGATGCGGCAGACGCACTCATCACCGCAATCAGTGAACGGGAGGCACGCGATCGCACGTATACCAATGACACGTATACCATAATCCCGTTCCAGGTCACTGATACAGGATCCGGTGCAACCGCAGGTACGGGTGTCACTATTTCCGCAGACGGAGATAAGTCATATTACCTGGGAGAAAAAGTGGTTATCAGTGGCCATAATTATGATTCGGATACTACATACCTCTTCATCACCGGACCCGGTATCTTCACAACCGGACCCGGCATCCCTACCGAAGGGGGAAAACTTACCTCGCCCCTGCAGAATGTGGTCAACGGGAATCCGGATTCATTCACCGTCGTGAAAACAAAACCGGATAAGACCTGGGAATACGACTATTACACCGTCAATCTCCCGGTGGATGCCGGTACGTATAACATTTACGCCGTGAGCCAGCCGAAAGCACTGGACCTGGCTGGCCCGGCTGCCGCAGGTGACGGGATCATCCTGAAAAAACCCTTCATAACAGCAGAGATCTCCCCATCATCAATTTCACAGGGACAGTCTTTTACGGTCTCCGGATTTGCGGAGGGTGATCCCGAAACGGTCCAGATCTGGATACTTGGTAAGAACTATTATTCAAAGTCAAAGATATCCGTCAGCTCTGATGCCTCATTCAAGTATGTAGTCCCCCAAGAGGTCACCAGTCATCTTGAAAAAGGCCAGTCTTTCGTGATTGTTCAACACCCGATGCAGAACACAACGTTCGACATCGATGTCAGCGGAGATTACGTCATCAGCCAGCAATTTAACAACGGTATGAACCTCTTCAGGATCTCCGGCCCGGGAAGCCTGCAGGGCAGCGATGCAGCAGACGCACTCATTGCTGCGTTCAGTGAGACCAATAATGGCGATGACACCTATACGGAGATCCCTTTTCAGATTATTGCAGGAAGTCCGACACCCCAGACAACAGCTGCTACAACC
>Ga0310040_1001309_pt1 | contig 18523 bp, 15 predicted proteins | sample EPASupsiteHSE623_FD_200237 | JGI IMG/M metagenome (GOLD analysis project Ga0310040, IMG submission 200237) | Bioremediated contaminated groundwater from EPA Superfund site, New Mexico - Sample HSE6-23 (v2) (version 2) | ecosystem: Environmental > Aquatic > Deep subsurface > Groundwater >... | reverse complement strand
ACATTTTACCTGACCGATCCACAGGGTTTCTTCGTGGGGATATTTGATGGCGAGCCGGTATCAAGCATCACTGCGGTGGCCTATAATAAATCATTTGGTTTTCTGGGATTCTACATAGTCCGACCTCCATATAGGGGTGGGGGATTTGGAACCGAGATCTGGAATGCGGCGACAGAGCACCTGAATGGCAGAAATATAGGGCTCGATGCAGTCTTGGAGCAGCAGAAGCGTTATGAAAGTATTGGATTCCGACCATGTTACAGGAGCTTGCGCCAACAGGGTGTTGGAACGGGGCGTGAGAACAAAGGTGAGGGCATAAAATGCCTCTCAGAAGTGCCAATAGAGGATATTCTGGCGTATGATGATCGGCATTTTCCTGTGCCCAGGCATGCATTCACTAGTTCATGGATCAGGCAGCCCGGAGCGATCGCCTTGGGGGCCTTGGATGGAGGAGAGCTGGCTGGTTATGGCGTCCTCCGAAAATGCTATCAAGGCTACAAAATCGGTCCGCTTTTTGCCGATGATAGTGAGATAGCCGATGCTTTGTTCTGTGCCCTTTGTGGACACGCGTCTCGGGGGACGTTGGTCTTCTTGGATACGCCGGAACCTAACACCGCTGCCTTGGAATTGGTGAAACGCCACCAGATGCATCCCGTATTTGAGACCGTGCGCATGTACACAAAGGGAGATCCCGGCCTGCCGTTGGAGGAAATCTTCGGCGTGACGAGCTTCGAGCTGGGATAGATTTCTCATCATGTTCTCCTCGGCCAGGATATAAATAATCCAATCTCCCATCCACAACTTGCCCTTCGGCAGAGTGGACCTCTGCGGCTCAATAAGGCATGGAGTTTCTGCATCCTGGCGGAGATCCTCAGGGCGAGATCCGAGGACATCGAGGATCTGATTCAAAGCCAGCTTGGCGGAGAGGACCTGGCGCACCGAGCGCGGATGGCCGGCAGCGTTCTCCCTGGGATTGATCTTGGGCTGAGCCCCTAGGCGCGAGGCCTGGCGGCGGTGTGCTGCCGGGGCCCGTCCTGCATTGCACGAACCTGGCCGATCCTCGGTACGGCCCCCGGGATGCAGTATGCTTGGCTTATTTGCCTGAGCGAGTTGCAGATGGCCCGGCCCCTGGCCGAGGTCTTCCAGGCCAGGCCTGAGGATATCGATGATATGATTCAAAGCCGCTCGGCGGAGAGGATCCGGCGTGAGTGGCGCATGGCGCAGATGGCCTGCAGCGTTCTCTCTAAAGAATGACCGCGGGCCGATCCCTGGGCACGAGGCCAGGCGGCGTTGGGCTGCAGGGCCCGTCCTGTATTGCACGAACCTGGCCGACATTTAGCATGGCCAAGAAGCGGTGAGCCGGGCTCATCGCCTGAGCGAGCTGCAGATAGCCGGGGGCCCTGGCCGAGATCATCCAGCCCCGGGCTTGAGGACATCGAGGGCATGATTCAAAGCCGCCTGGCGGAGAGCACCTGGCTCTGAGGGCACGAATGGCCGGAAGCGTTCTCCCTGCAGATTGATCTTGGGCAGGATCCTTGCGAGCCAGATGCCAGGCGGAGCAAGGCGGCTAGGGGGTGGCATGCACTGCGTGAACCTAGCGACCTTCAGCTCGGCCCTAGTGAGACGGTGAGCTGGCTTATTTGATTGAGCGAGCTGTAAGATAGCCCCGTTCCTGGCCGAGATCTTCAAGGCCAGGCCCGAGGACATGATTCAAAGCCGCTCGACGGAGAGGACCTGGCGCGAAGAGCGCGAATGGCCTGCAGCGTTTCTCCCTGGGATTGATCTCAAGCAGGATCCTGGAGAGCATGAGGCCATGGGGAAGAGGCGGACTGGCGAGGAAGAAGAGGACCAGGTCTACAGGAAGGTGGGATGGCGGAGACAGAGAAACAGCATTCACGGCAGGATTTAGAAGGATGCCTTCAATGACGGATTGTAGCAATGGAATGAATCCGCACATAAGGTGCTTTGCATATGAAGTTACATCTGCAAATTAACTCGGATGCGTGCATGTGAATCCCTCACATAAAGGTTTTTGCATACAAAGCTGGGTGCATCTCTCCAAGATACAACGCGTGTTATAATCTCAAAGCCAGTTTTGGGATAAATTGTCCCGTTTTCTTCTGATACTCCACATATTCATCTTTGAAAATGTCAACCATCAATCGTTCTTCATATCTTACAATGTAATGCCATATCGGGTGCAAGAGTACTGCCCATAAAATAAAGATGTAGCTGTTGAGATAGATGGCTAATCCAAAGTTAAAAATTGACAGAAATGCAGCGTAAAGGGGATGGCGGACGTACTTGAAAGCACCAGTAGTACAGAGCTTATTGCCTCGATCAGCAGTTGGTAGCGACTTAACGCTCCAAACGATTAAAGCCAGCGACATTGAGATCGAAACAAAGAATACTGAATTCAGTAAGAATTGATTATTAGACACGGGAGGAAGATTGATTTGTTTATTGAGCCAATACGCAATGAAGAACAGTACAATGCTAATCAGCAGTCCCGCAGGGCCACTGCCGAAGATCTTCGCGAATTTTGTAGCTTTTGTCCTCATCTTTCGAGTCTCCAGAACTATAACATGCCATGCTAGCGACGTGCATCACCGGCGGCTGAAAGGAGCCCTATTGATGCCTTGGTTGCGCAGTCTGAAGCTCTTTGATAAAGAGACTTTGCATGCAAGGCGGCCTGCCCTATGACATTTATTCAAACTATATGAATATGTGTAGAATAGGATTACTTTCTTCCTGCACGCATTGACTCCATAGCCTGAATACGTGACACACAAAAATTTGGCAGCTAGGGGCATTGTGGGATTCTTCAACCAAATCTTCCAGAGCCTTATAAACGATCTCTTTTCATCTCGTTCCTCTATTGTCTTTATTTGTGAAATAAGTATATCAGTGCATAGCGTATGAAACATGGGCCAAATATTTTGCCTCGGAGCTATAGCGGTCTCCTGAAGAACTGGCCGAATCACAACCCTTGAACTGAGGAGGAGTTGTTGCATGAGTCGGCCCGGCATGCTGCGACATCCTCCATATCTCATTCAACGTGAAATCGGCTTATAGCCCTGGGCCTGAAATATATTGGCATTGGAGTGAACTCAAATGGAGGCCAGAGCTTGGTATAAGAATGGGAGCCGGGCGGGATTTCGCAGATTTTGCCTTCAAAACAGATTTGAATTGATATCTGTAAGGCTGCTAAATGTTTGTGAACCAATAAAAGGAATCTTATACAGCCATCGTCTCAAGCCTTTGAGGAATGCAGGGGTCTATCTTCTTTTAACAGGGACCGTGATTCATCCTCTTTTGGTGAAACACTATAAATAAGGTTCCTGGAACTGGCCCAGAATGGCCGAGCCAAATATCATTTCAAGATCCAAAAAGACAATACAACACGGCTGCATTCTCATAGGCATTCAGGCAAAAATGCCCCTCTGGCATTTTGCAGTTGCTCTAATGGAGCAAATATCTCTAGTTCGGACAAATTTTTATAACATGCGTTAATCACATAAAAAAATCATCTGGTGATAACAATCATGGACAATGACATCCTGGGCGGCATGCAGAATGAAGATGAACCACAGAAAAACTCGGACTTATCGAGAACCTGCATGAATCAGCTAGATCAGTTGATTTCAGTGATATCTGATGTCATCTGGCGCTATGATTTTAATTTAGATGGAGAGTGCATTGGCACTTATATATCCCCCGGTGTCGATAAGCTGCTGGGCTTGCCTGAAGATACTATTAATAATAGCTTTGACAAGTTTCATTCTTATGTCCATCCTGATGATTTGGCAGCCATGCGGCAGATTCAGATGCTAGAAGTGGATGGATGCCTAGAATATCGTCTGCGAAAATCAGATGGTGCAACAGTCTGGGTCAACTCAAAGATTTCGGCTCGTCAGCAATCCAAAGATCGGATTACCATCTCTGGCACAACTTGGGACGTTACTCGGCAAAAAGAAGCAAATGAGGCTCTTAGGAAAGAAGCAGAAAAGTTTCGCCGATTGATCGAAAACAGCAACGACATTATCTATACATTAACTCCTGAGGGGGCATTCACCTTCATTTCCCACAAATGCACAGAGCTCCTGGGACACCAGATAACTCAGGTAATTGGAAAACCATTAGAACAATTCGTACATCCTGGCGACATTAGAAAATGCAAAGAAATCTTTAAAAGAACAATCGAAACCAAACAAAGACAAACTGGCATTGAATGCCGAGTCCGCCATGCAGATGGAACTTGGCACTGGCTCTGCACAAGTATTGTTCCTTTGAGAGACAATGCTGGAACAATCATCTGTCTTGAGGGCTGCGCTGCGGATATCACGGAACGCAAGCGAGCAGAAAAAAAAGTTCAGTCTCTAAAAACACAACTGGAGTTCATATTAGGTGCCACTAAAACTGGGCTAGACATCATAGATGCAGAATTCAATATTCACTACATAGATCCGGAATGGCAAAAGGTCTATGGTGATCCGACTGGAAGAAAATGCTATGATTATTTTATGGGACGCAACAGCGCCTGCCCAGGATGTGGGGTGCAAGTTGCGCTTCGGAATGGGTCGATCAATGTTACCGAGTGTACCTTAGTTAAGGAAGGATCGCGCCCGATTCAGTTTACAACAATTCCATTCCAAAACGATGATGGAGAATGGCTCGTAGCTGAAGTCAATGTGGATATCACTGAAAGGAAACGTGCAGAGACTGCATTGCGCATCCAGTATAATCTCAGTCTGGCGCTCAATTCCAGCGGCGACCTAAACCAGGCATTGGAACATGTGCTGGAAACCGTTCTTCAGCTTGATGGAATAGACTGCGGCGGCGTCTATGAGGCAGATCCGGAAAGTCGAACCCTCAACCTGGTAGCGCAACGCGGATTATCGAAGCAATTTGTTGCACATGTTTCGCATTACGATGCCCATTCCCCTAATATGCAAATGGCAGAGGCCGGCGAGTCTCATTTCGGACTATTTTCCGACATTAGCCCTACCATGGATGATGCACTTCAGCAAGAAGGGCTTCGCGCCATAGCATTTATCCCCGTGCTTAGCCAAGGACAATTGGTAGCCGCGCTCAATCTTGCCTCTCATGTTCATGACGAGATACCCGCAAACACTCGTTACATGCTTGGGACGCTTGCTCTGCAAATAGGCAACGCACTAATGCGCCTTCGATCAAAGGTTGAGTTAAAGGAGAACGAGTTGAGGCTTAGAACGATTTTTGACACATCTAGCGCAGGAATAGTCATCGTTGATACAACAGGAGTAATTATTCAAGCCAATCTGATGATGGCGGAACTATTTGCATGCCCGCTGGAAATTATAATTGGCAGAAACTATACTGATCTTTTATATTCTGATGAACGCCAGCAGGGTGCGGCAACATTGCATGCGATGCTGGAAAACAGGATTGATATTATCCACACAGAGCGACATTACCTTCGCAGAGACGGAAGCGATTTTTGGGGATATATAAGTGGTCGGCGAATGGTAGGATCAAATGGCGAGTTCATAGGTTTGCTGGGCATTATATCGGATATCACTGACCGCAAACGAGCTGAGAAAGAGCTGCAAAAAACAAACAGTGATCTGGTAGTTGCCATTAAACAATCACACGATTTAGTCAAACAGGCCAATAGAGCCAATGCTGCGAAAAGCGAATTCTTGGCTAATATGAGCCATGAGATCCGTACCCCCTTAAACGGCGTCCTGGGCATGATCGGATTGTTGATGGATACAAACCTCAATGATATTCAGCGTGAGTATGCGCAGTTGGCGTATGTAAGCGGCGAAAATTTGCGGTCTATTGTCAACGAAATCCTTGACTTCTCAAAGATTGAGGCCAATAAACTGGAACTGGAAATCCTTGATTTTGATCTGCGCTTAGCGCTAAAGGATACAATAGATTTTTTATCGATTGGGGCTCGAGAGAAGAGGCTGAAGCTGATCTATCGGATTGATCGAGAAGTTCCTTCATTGCTGAGCGGAGACCCGGGAAGGCTGCGTCAGATTTTGGTCAACCTTGGAAGCAACGCAATAAAGTTTACCGAGAGCGGGAAAATTTTTATCAGAGTTAGATTAGAAAGCGCGGAGGGCAGAACTGTTAATCTTCGTTTTTCAGTGAGCGATACAGGTATTGGAATTCCTGAAGACAAGATAGATCTTCTGTTTTCTCCTTTTACCCAGGCGGATGGTTCCACTATGAGGAAATATGGTGGAACTGGCCTGGGGCTTGCCATTTCAAAACAATTGGCGAAATTGATGGGGGGAAAGATAGGCGTCGAGAGCATGGAGGGAAAAGGGTCCACATTCTGGTTCACTGCGCGGTTTCAAAAGCCTTATGCAGAAACCTTGAGCACAGATACGGAGCCCGCTGAAATGAGGTCTGAGGAAAACCAAGGGATTTTCGCTTCACTGCCTGAAAGCTCCGGATTGACCATGCATAAAATGCGTATTCTCCTGGCGGAGGATAATCCTGTGAACCAGAAAGTAGGACTGGCAATGTTGAGAAATATGGGTCACCAGGCTGATGCGGTGTCAAATGGATTGGAGGCGGTCAAAGTGCTCCAGACTATTCCATATGATGTCGTGCTCATGGACTGCCAGATGCCTGAAATGGATGGTTTCGAGGCCACTCGCAAGATCAGGCGAGATAGTTCAGAGGCTTTAAACCCTCGAATTCCTATTATCGCCCTGACGGCCTTTGCGCAGGTAAGCGATCGCGAGAAGTGCATTCAGGCTGGAATGAATGATTTTCTTGCCAAGCCGGTCCTTAAGAAAGAATTGGCTGAAAAACTTGCTAAGTGGATGACGGACGCCACTGTGGGTAAGCTTTAGCTGAGTAAACCTTGATGCATTGATAATGAAGCGGAGGAGAGCGTCATTCAATCCGAATTGATATTGCACAGCTTTGCTGCAATAAGCTAAAAGGTAAATAGAATTAACGCTAAAAATTATTTTGTATGGTAGACGTACTCATTGTGGGTGCTGGGCCTGCGGGCCTATTTGCCGCCCGTGAGCTTTCAAAGTCAAAGGCCGATGTTCTTGTAATAGATCAGGGAGCGGATATCGCTGATCGCATCTACTAAATGAAGGATCGGGGCCATTGCCTCCACTGCAATCCATGTCACAAAATGTGCGGCATAGGTGGTGCTGTCTTTCGAGGAGGATAGTAGTTGCTGCGGCTACCGGGATAATGGCGGGAAGGGAAATTGCCTCCGAATTTATTTAGAATATCTCCATCTCGTGAGCCAGCCTGATTCCCTGCTTTATGAGAGCCTGCACAGTTAAGGCTCGAAGCGCCTGCAGGAATAGTTCACTCGTCCAACTCGGCGACGGACCGCAAGCTGCCGAACGTCAACATCCGCACTCTTCAGTTCGTCCCTGTACCTTTCGACAATTTCCTCGGCCCCGGGCTCAAGCCGGCGCAGAAGCTGAAGGAAATGGCTGCTAATTGAGCAGAGACATAAGATGTGATGAGGTAGGCGAGCCAGAGGCGCGCTGAAGAAACGAGGATCAGGTTTATGGCAGCGGGCGATGCATGAAGTGCTGGCAAGAATTTGATTCAATCTCAAAGAGCAATCTGAATGGGATGGTATTTGATGACAGCCATACTCGTTAATACGGATCTCTGCACTCGGTGCAACATCTGCTCCACTGTCTGCATTACGTCGATCATTAATCCTGCGGATGAGAACAATCTTCCCGGGGTTGCGGAAGAAAAGGCAGGCATGTGCATCAAGTGCGGGCACTGCGAGGCGTTCTGCCCGTCGCAGGCACTCCTATTGGACTTCCGCCCGGATGATAAGGAGGCCCTGCCAGTCGATGCCGGAATAATCTCTTCCGGGGATATGGCATTCTATCTCAAGAAACGCAGGTCCGTGCGGCATTTCACTCGAAATTCCGTGCCAAGGGAGAAGATCCTCGAAGTCCTCGATATTGCCAGTTATGCCGCATCAGGAGGCAACGGCCAGCCGGTGCAGTGGCTGGTAGTCCACAATCCCGAGAAGGTCAAGAAGATTGCCGGGATCACGATCGAATGGATGAAGAGCCTCATAAACACAGCTCATTCCCTGAGCGGCTACGTGCCGGTGCTCATCTCTGCGTGGGAGAAGGGATACGATGTCATCTGCCGTGGGGCTCCTCATCTGCTGTTCGCCCATATTCCCGAGGAAAACCATGTCGCACCAGTCGACGCCATCATTGCCCTCACTCACTTCGACCTCGCAGCGCCTGCGTTCGGCATCGGCACTTGCTGGGCAGGATTTGTCGCCCTGGCGGCTTCCTCCTACGAACCACTCCAAAAAGAGCTTGGCCTGCCTGCAGGACGGAAATGTGCCTATGCGATGATGTTCGGCTATCCAAAATACAGGGTCAACGGCATCTCCAGAAGGAAGCCTCTTGTGGTGAGCTGGCAGTAAACTGATTGAAAGTCGGAGCGCTCTGTTTTGAGGAGGGGGCAAGGGCGTCATACCGGATCCTCTCCAATGGGCCTCCTAAGATGCAACGAGACCAGGCCAGGCCAGGGGCATTCTGCATGAACCCGGCTGATCTTTAATTTGGCCAGAAGGCGGTAAAGCTCCAAATTTCAAAGGCCCTCAGCTACAGATGGCCAAGAAGCTCCTGGCCGAGATCTTCAAGCTCCGGCCTAAGGGCATCGAGCGGGTGATTCAGAGCGCTGGCCGCAGATTTCTATCAAGCATGGATCGCAGCTGGCCCGCCGCCTGCCCAGGTGGCGGAAACTCGCTTGGTGTCTCTCTTTGCGGTTTGAGCTTGGACCGCCAGGCGGCAGCACGTGGCTCCAATTTCGGAATCCTATCGGCGTTTATCCCGCCTGTACCACCTCTATTTATTCAAACAGAATAAAACCGCGGGTGGGGCAAAGTCGATAGTTTCCCAATGGTGCCTTCTACCCACGACTTTGCCCCCATTCTCCTTAAAGAGTACTCCAGCATGCCAGAAAGCCCGAAACCGTTTGGCATCTTTTGTTGCGATCGAGCGCGAATCGCCTGTGATCGAACAGGATGGTCTGGCCCCACTTCACTGAATGTGAAGAGCCTTTTTGTATATCAGAACTTAGAAATATATATATATGATTGACATTTTGTATAAATAAGGAGGAATTATAATAAAACGAACTACTGTTAAAGTGCTGGATGATCGAGATCGGGAATTTGTTGAAGCATTGCGAGGCCTCAATGTGTTAAGGAGTGCTGCAGCGCTGATCACTTATCTAGCGAATGTGAGTGAAGCGACTTCCAGGGAGATCGAGATGGGAACCGGCCTGAGGCAGCCGGAGGTGAGCACAGGAGTGCGCGTGCTACGAGAAAACAATTGGGTCACAGAATACGATGTTAAGTCGGAGAAAAAGGGGCGGCCTATGAAAGTCTACAGCCTGAGTGCATCCCTCGAGGAGATCATAAAGCATTATGAAGAAGAGAAAGGCCGCGAGTCAGCCTTAACCATGGAGGCCATCCAGAGATTGAAGGCACTGGCAGCCAATTGAGCGAGAATTAGGCAGCGGATGATCTTGGTTTTGGCTTCGGGCGGCCACACGTCACGTGGCACAGATGCCCGAAAGACCGTTTTTCATTGCAGTCGAATCATCTGTTGCGGTCGACCGGTTCTTGACATTATCGTCACAAGGCTAATCTTGCCATCTCTTTTCAAGTCCTGGAGTGCAGCCTCCATGACCTCAGGTTTCACTCCGAAACGGTAGGGCAAATTGCGCCTATTTAGCTCTCCGTTGCATGCGGTCAGAGCTCGGAGAATCCTGTCATGGAGGGGCTGCGGGGTCCTTTCCATACCCGAAAATTTATCTGCAAAGGATAAGAGCATATGGTACATGGTGAGAAAATTGATGAATTGGTCGCCCTGATAATCATATCGCTTCAGCCAGGTCGGAAGGCATCGCTGGCAGTGAGCCTATGCGCCTGCATGATCTCCCTCGCTGTGAAAGAAGCGGCTTGATCGGCGCGGCTTGCTTGCTGAAATCCGATCGAGTGTGAGTTCAGGGACGCCTGCAGGCCGGTGGTGCCATTTTGCCCTTTGTTTCAGCAGCTAGCATCTCCGCAAAGGATACTTTCAAATATAATAACCGCCAGCAGAATGACGTTTAAAAAATAATGGGTTGGAAACAATGTCAGGGCTTATTGTCCTCATGGTACTGTTATTATTTCTCATCATAGCTATTCTCTGTGCAGCTGCACTTGTAGCTGCCAACACTTCTATTACTCAAAGGACCTTACAGGCTGAGATCGTCATCAACGCGTCCGCCACTGATGTGTGGAAGGTGCTGATTGACTTTGGAGCATACCCGCAGTGGAATCCATTTATTCGCCAGGTTACAGGGAAGGCCGAGCCGGGCGAAAAGCCGACGATGCAGATGCATTTGGGCAATCGCACAATGACTATCAGGCCAACAGTCCTTTTCGAGCAGCCGCAACGGGAGCTGCGCTGGCTTGGCCACCTTTTCATCCCGGGAGTATTCGATGGTGAGCACAGCTTCGTTATCGAGCCGCTGGGTGAGAGAAAGGTGCGTTTTATTCAAAGCGAGGAGTTTAACGGGCTGATGATACCGTTTTCTAAAAGCCTGCTGAACGAGACGGAGCAAAACTTCAATGAGATGAACAGGGCGCTTAAAGAGCGGGCAGAGCAGATTGAATGAAATGAGACCAGTAAGTCTTTGAAAATGACCGTGCCCCTGAAGGCGTGTCTATTGCATAACGAAAGCGTTCGCAAATAGAGTGCAGTTGGATTTACAGGGAGGCCAATGGGCTCGATGCATTTGCGGACGAACGGCGATCGGGTGCCACACGCCAATTATCTGCACTGCTTCGTCCTCACGTTCTCAAGGGGATGTGTTCTTTATAAATTCTGGTTGGGCAATATGTGGGGATGAAGAGTATCTAGAGGGCCCGTTCCAAGGATCTAATTAGTGGTTCTCCTTGTTGTACCATACATTTATATCGTCAAACGTCGATATAGATTGGCAAGAGCCAGTACAGCCATTTTCCTCCTTCCTCTGTCCAGTTTCCAGGCTCTGCCCCCTCCTACATGCCCACAAGATGGGTAGGCTGCAAATGGTCGGACGGACATATCTCGCGGGATGATGCCAGGCATGCAGGCTTTTGGATGTCAATATCTCGATATGCTTGGGAGCTGTAGCTTCCAACTACAAACAGGAATGCAAAGAGATTAATCGTTTGAGAACAATAATGTTAGTCTGTTGAATAGGAGAGAAATGTTATGTCTGTAAACAATAACCATATTGTGGGTTTGGCACTGCTCATCATCCTAATACTGGGTGCATTGGCATTTCCATCCTGTGCGGATGGTCTTTCGACCGGGGAGAATATAACTATCGGGCTTGTGGCAAAGGACTTCTCCTTTAATGTCAGTACCATTACGGTCCCTGCCGGGTCGCATGTGACAGTTAAGTTCGATAATCAGGATTCCAATGTTCGCCATAACTTTGCAGTCTATGAATCCGCAGCTATGAAAGAGACCATTTTCAAAGGAGAACTCATAAGCGGGCCGAAGACCATCATATACACCTTCGATGCTCCTGCAACGCCGGGAACCTACCACTTCCAGTGTGATCCTCACGCGAGCATGATGAAAGGACAGTTCGTAGTCACTTAGCGGAAAATTCGCCAAAATTGGGCTGTCTGCAAGTGGTTGCAGGAAATGGACGCCAGATAATTGAAAGCACTGTAAATGAGTTCGGCGGATGAGTGTTCTATTGCCTCTTTCTGCCGCCCTTATTCTGTTGAATAAAATACTGGAGTGATCATGTTGATGCCTAGAATTAAAGAATGCCTCGCAAAATATAAAACATGGATTCCGTTACTCATTCTTACAATAGCTCTTATCGCAACTGTGATTGCTGCCGCCGGAATTGAAAATAGCCAGGCTATTCCACCCGAGATTGCAGAGCATGCCAAAGATTGGCCCCTGCCCAACAAGGACTACAACAATACTCGTGCAACAATGGACAGCACCATTAACTCGACCAATGTCAAGAGCCTCGTGGTCGCGTGGTCGATACCAATAAATGCAGCGGGCGTTTTTGGAAGCGCATCCAGTAATCCCTTGATCATAGGCGATACGATATTCTTCCAGGATCTGAGCAGCAATGTGTTTTCCTTGAAGCTAGAGGATGGATCACTGAACTGGAAGCAAATTTATAACCTTTCTACCATCGGGCCCAATGGGCCGGCAGTAGGTTGGGGAAAGGTCTTTGCGGCCAAGGGAGTGTACGATATTGCAGCCCTTGATGCGAGCACAGGAGAAGAGATCTGGGCCAGGAATATATCCACCGGCAAAACGGTTGGCATCGACATTCAGCCGCTTGTCTATGGTGGGGCCATTTATACATCGACCGTTCCAGGCAGCAGCGCCTCGGACTTCTATACGGGCGGCGGCATCGGAGTGATTTATGCACTCGACCAGAAAACGGGAGCGAAGAAATGGAATTTCAGTACTGTCGACAGTCCCGATATCTGGGGAAACAAAGAGGTTAACAGCGGAGGTGGCTGCTGGTATACTCCGTCTTTGGATCTAAAAACAGGGATACTTTTCTGGGGGGTCGGCAATCCTGCACCCTGGCCCGGGACTAAAGAGTACCCCAGCGGATCAAGCCGTCCGGGAGCAAACCTCTATACGGATTGTCTCCTTGCCATCAATAGCGGCAGTGGAAAGCTGGTCTGGTTCAGCCAGGCCAATGCCCATGACATCTTCGACCATGATTTCCAGATTCCTCCCATACTGGCCAACGCAGATATTGGCGGCAAGAATCAGGATATAGTCCTGGGTGCTGGAAAGCTCGGAAAAGTATTTGCCTTCAATCGCAGCACGGGAGCAATACTATGGATTACTGCAGTCGGTGAGCATCTGAACGACCAGCTTGCCAGCGTTTCCAATGAGACCACCAAGGTCTATCCGGGCTATTTTGGCGGTGTCGAGACACCTATGGCCTATGCTGATGGTGTTGTCTATGTGCCATATGTAGATCTGTACGTTAACTACACCGGATCGATGATGTTGGATTCTCAGAAATTCAACGAAGGCAAAGGAGGTCTTGCAGCCATCGACGTTGAAACGGGCAAAATACTCTGGGATAAGAAGTACGATTCCCTAAATGTAGGAGGCGCAACCGTAGTCAATGATCTGGTATTTACCGCCACTTTTGACGGCACCATCTATGCTATCAAGCGCAATTCGAGTGAAGTGGTATGGCAGTACAAAGCACCTGCTGGAGTAAACGCCTGGCCTGCTGTGGCAAACGATGTCATTGTCTGGCCATGTGCAGCCAGCGGTGAGCCTTCACTTCTGGCACTGCGGCTTCCCGCGAAGATGAGTGGGCAATGAATCCGTAACGATTAGCCTGCACACTCACTTTTCTTTCCTTTTTCCGTAAAAGTGGGGCCAAACACCGATGCTTTGGATGTACTCCTGTCCATGCCTCGGGAAGTCGCCGGCTGATCCGGGAGTTCGGCTTTTAGATTAGGATGCAGGGGCAAATATTAAGGACAGGGTTTTGAGAGCGTGAATGATGTCTCGGCCAGGTGGCTGAAGGCGTCCAGGGCGCTGAAGAAAGAAGAACAGGTATGGGCAGAAGCTGGCGGAGGTGGTGAAGAGGCATTCTGGCGAGGGAACTTGATCTCGATGTTTCATTGGTTGAGGGCAGTCGTCCGAAGAATTTCGGCAAATGAGAAGACTTCTTTCGATCAATACATTTAAGATTTTAATGCCATGATAGATGTGTAAGTACCATTTAATCTAAAGAAGTCTCAGCTATCCTACCGCGATAGCTTAAGGGAAGCGGTTCAATGGTTAATGCACCTGAAAAGCTCCTTGAAGGTCTCTTGGAACCGCAGAAAGAAGCGGTGCTTCATAGAGGCGGTCCTCTCTTAATTGTTGCAGGTCCCGGGTCCGGCAAGACTGAAGTTTTGTCGAGACGTGTAGCTCATCTGATCCTATCCGGAGATGCCAGCCCAGAGAACATGCTGGTAACGACCTTTACAAACAAGGCAGCACTGGAACTGAAGGATCGCATCCAGCAAAAGCTCCCGGAAGTGAACGTGGAACTGATGCAGGTTTCCACCCTCCATTCCTTCTGCGGGGAGATCTTGCGCCGGTATCCCAAGTGTCCTTCAGGCGATTTCCGCATTCTTGACGAGATGGGACAGTTTTTGTTTGTGTATTCCAATCGAAAGGCCCTGGGCCTGGATGAGATCGTAAAGGGATTACCGCACCAATTCTTCCAGGGCGTCATCCATTCCTTCAACCTGGCTACGGAGGAGATGGTCGATCCTACAAAGCTGGAATCCTGGTGCGATGAGAACTCGGCCTGCTGCTGTCTTGATGAGGCGGACTCGTGGAAGGAGCGGGCAGTAGTGGCGGAGGCCTATTCCCGCTATCTGGATCTTCTGAAAGAAGAGGGACTGATGGACTTTGCCATCCTCCAGCGCCGTGCGCTGGATATCCTGCAGGACAAAGCGGTCCTGGCCGCTTGCCGTGAGCGCTACAAAGAGATCCTTGTCGACGAGTATCAGGACACCAACGCCGCCCAGGATAAGATTCTGTCTCTGCTCGCCGATGACGGAGGGCATCTTACAGTTGTCGGAGATGACGATCAGAGCATATACCGCTTCCGCGGGGCTACAGTGAAGAACATAGGCCGTTTTCATGAGCGGTATCCCAATGTCAGAGTGATCAAGCTGGAGCACAACTTCAGAAGCCTGAACCCGATTGTCATGAACTCCCTGCAGGTTATCATCAATAATCCGGCTCGCATACCCAAGGACCTAAAAGCAGTTCGTGAGGGCAAGACCGAAGTCTTCATGGTCCACAGGCATACGGCGACCGAGGAGGCCGAGGCGGTGGTGGAGCTCGTCGAGGACCTCCATCGGACAGGCAAGATTGCCGGTTACGGTGATGTCGCCCTCCTCCTCCGGAGCGTTAAGAACGCAGCAGGGGCCTATGTCAGCGCCTTTGCAGAAGCGGGAATTCCCTTCCACATAACGGGAGACGGCAGCTTCTTCGAGAGAGGCGATATCTCCGGCATCTATGAGCTTCTCATATTCCTGGGGGCCTCAAAGCCCTGGGGAGACTGCAATATTCGCAATCCTCTTGTGGGGCTTGGCAGCCAGACACGCCGCGCTCTTCAGGAATTCAAGAATGATCTCTTGAGCGTGGCCACTGATGAGGGGCTGAAGTCCATTGGAGTTGAGGACCAGGATGATCGAAGGAAGCTGCTCCTCCTTCTGGAACTTAAACAGAGGGTGCAGAGCAAGAAGCACGGTTCATTGCTGGATGTCTATTACCGGCTGCTGGCCGCTACTGGATGCGTATCACGTTTCGAGCAGGAACGGGACCTTCTGGCCCTTCTCAATCTGGGCCAGATGAGCAGCATTGCGGCCTCCTGGGATGAATATGGAAAGACGAAAAATCAGTATCCATTCCTGCAATACCTCAAGCTTCTCAAAGAGGGCAAGATGAATCCCGCCTCCGTCCCGCCGCAAGAAGGGGAAGTTCAAATAATGACCATCCACCAGGCGAAGGGATTGGAGTTTCCAGTAGTGATCATTGGCTCGGCCATGAACGGAAGGCTCCCCACGAGCAGACGCAGGGATCCTTATGAGATTCCCTACAACCTGCGGGCCAGCGGCGAACCGGAGGTCGAGGATACTCATCTGGTAGATGAACGGAAGCTCTTCTATGTGGCAGCCACCCGGGCCCGAGATCTTTTGCTCGTGGGCACGGCGGATGTGGTTAATAAGCGTGGGGGTGGGCCCAGCACGTTTGTCAAAGAGATGTTCGGGGAAGACCTCCAGGCACCCTGTAATCTCGAAAACGGCCACGTGGAGAATGTGATGAGCAGAGGCAAGGTCCGGAAAGGCCCCAGGCCGAGGCACAGCTTCAGTCAGCTCGCTTACTTCTTGCAGTGTCCCATGCGCTACAAGCTGGCGATGGTTTATGGCTTCAGGCCGCCCTGGCTGGACCCCGTGGGATACGGTGCCAATGTTCACAGGGCTCTGCAGGAGATCCATACGAGAGCGGCGCAGGGAAGGATGCCGTGCAGGGAAGACGTGCCGGCTATCATTTCCCTGACATGGGTTTCCAGCCGGCGCACCAAGCCGGAGCGAGAGGAGAAGTACAAAAAAGCGGCGATCAAGCATCTTGGGCAATATGTGGAAGAGCACCAGAGCAGCCTGTCTGCAGCTATTCAATCTGAAACCAGTTTTTCGTTTACCTTGAAGGATCAGGTGATGCTGGGCAAGATCGATCTCTTGAGACGGGATAAAAATGAGGGCATAGATATTGTGGACTTCAAGACCTCAAAGTCCGGTGACCTGAAAAAGGAGGGGATCGATCTGCAGCTTGATCTCTATGCTCTCGGCGCTGAGGAGAGCCTGGGCCTCAAGGTGGAGAGGACGACGGTTCACTTTTTGGGTGACGGGGAGCTGGAGTCAAAAGCCTGGTCTGAAGAGCGAAAAGCAAAGGCGATATCGAGGCTGACGGATATCCTGAATCAAATTGAAGAGGGAGATTTTCCGCCAAATCCCGATTACTGCTTGGCTTGTGATGAATTTAGGACATCTGTCCGTTTGCCAAAAGAGAGGGATAGCACTTGTATTCGTTTGATAAATTGCTTGAAAAAGATATATCCGCTTACGAAGGCCGCCACGATGACCTGATTTATCAGGCCCCGGAGCTTTACCGGCTCTTGACGAAGATGCTCGATGATCCGATACTGCCGATTCGGCTGAGGCCTATCGTGATCTCCGCCATTGCCTATTTCATCCTGCCTAACGACATCATTCCGGAGGAGCTGCACGGCCCCTATGGCTATGTGGACGACATCTTTCTTTCGGCATTCGTTGCGGATCTGGTTCGGAATGAAATTGGGTCCAATGAGATTCTCTTGAATAACTGGGATGGTGAGGCGGATATCGTATCTCTGATCGAGGAGATTCTGTCGAAGGAAGGGGAACTGATCGGAGACCAGAAGAAACGGATATTGGGGTATATCGGGTATGAGTACTTGATTAGTTGCTGCGGGAGGCTGACAGGATAGAACTTGGGCGAGACTCTTTGGACTGGCCTGAGGACATGATCTAAAGCCGCCTAGTGGAGAAGGATAGCAGTGAAGAGCGCGAATGGACTGCAGCGTTCTTCCATCGAGTGATCATGGGCGGGATCCTTGAGAGCGCGAGCCTGGTCGGCAAAAGGCGGCCAAGGTGCGGTAGAAAGAAGGACTATGCCTGTGAGGAATAGGGATGGCGGAGATAGCGAAACAGCATTCTACTGCCGCTTGGGATTTAGCACGATCCCTTCAACGATATATTCCTGAAGAGGAACGAATCCCCCCGCAGGGAGTAGCAAAGGAATTTGGGGTATCAGACGGCTCCGAGCTACATCTATTCATAAGTATGAGTAACTTAGCCGCGCGGAGCGAGAGTAATCTTCGTTCTATGACACTTTCTCAGAAGTCTATAGGGATGTAATAGAGCTCAATTCGTACACTCCACACGAGCTACTGATGGAAAAGGCCATTGACATTGATGATCGCATAGATTTAAAGAAGCTGAAGATTCGTATTTGGCATTTGGCTTGCATATCGCAATTTGTATCTAACCGGGAGCGTCAAATGTCAGCTGTTGCATTGCCAGATATCCAGATGGCAAGTGGTATCGATTGGAATAAGAACCAAACAAAGAATTCAGATAAAATAAAATAGCATGAAAGATGGAATAGTAAATCATGAAAGATCGGAGCCCATTCACTCCAGGAAATCCAGTGCCGGTCGAGCTATTCGTAGGTAGAACCAACCAACTTGAAGAGATCTTAAAAAACTTAAGACAAGCGCGAACCGGCAAACAGGAAAATATTTTCCTAGCGGGCGAAAGAGGGATTGGGAAGAGTTCTTTTGCCAAATTTATATGCAATATGGCTTGCAAAGAGAAGCTCCTCTCCGTACATGTCTTCCTCGGACAGGTTACGAGCCTAGATGAGATGGTCCGACGTATATTTGAGGACATAATAAAGGTTTCAAATACCCAGTCTTGGTATGGAAAGATCTCCGATTATTTCACTGGGAGAATAAAACAAATCGATTTGTTTGGTGTCGCTGTTAGCTTTAATCCTTCGAAAGAAGATGCTCGCGAACTTGTAAATAATTTTCCAGAGGCTATTTTAAATATTGCTGAAAAAATAAAACCGGAAAAGGAAGGTCTCTTTATAGTTTTAGATGATATCGATACGATATCAAAGACACCAGAATTTGCAAATTGGTATAAGAGTTTTGTAGATAAGGTTGCTACACATTATAGCTACTTTCCGATATGTATTGCGTTAATTGGCCTTCCCGAGTTTAGGGTCGTGATTCTGCAATCGGCTGTTATTTATATATCCTATTCATATATGCTACGCGGGGTGTAGCAAAATGGGAAAAAGAGGTCCAAAGCCTCGATTCTTAGATGTAGCATGTCCGAATGAGC
>Ga0310040_1001290_pt1 | contig 18652 bp, 16 predicted proteins | sample EPASupsiteHSE623_FD_200237 | JGI IMG/M metagenome (GOLD analysis project Ga0310040, IMG submission 200237) | Bioremediated contaminated groundwater from EPA Superfund site, New Mexico - Sample HSE6-23 (v2) (version 2) | ecosystem: Environmental > Aquatic > Deep subsurface > Groundwater >... | reverse complement strand
ACATGGGTTGCGATTTGGTTGAACCCAGGGAACATGAAGCCTGAGAACTGTAATTCAACCACGGGTTTTAAGCCATTGATAGCCATCCCGACAGCAGAACCAATGATGGCCCCTTCCGCGATGGGTGTATCAAAGACACGATCAACACCAAATTGGGCTTGTAAACCAGCGGTTGCTCTGAAGACACCGCCTTCAAAACCGGCATCTTCACCGTAAACAACGACGGTGGGGTCTTTTTGCATTTCAGTTTCTAAAGCCTTATTCACGGCTTCTAATAGATTGATGATGGCCATATTATTCTAGAACCTCCGCTTGTTTTTTGAGTAGTTCGTATTGTTCTTTGAGTTGTGGGGTGAGTTTTTCATAGGTATGCTCGAAGACCTCTTCTAAAGTCTCGAAACCACTGTCTTCCACTTTTTTAAAGGTATCCAATACCAATTGATTGTATGTTTCATTGAGTTTCGCATCCGAATCTTCTGTGATGATGCCTTTGTTGAGCAAGTAATTTCTAAAACGTTTGAGTGGGTCTTTTTGTGCCCATGCTTCGACCTCTTCATCCGAACGATAAATCTTCGGATTGTCTGAGGTGGTATGCGCACCAATACGGTAAGTGACCGCTTCAATGAGCACTGGGCCTTTACCAGATTTCGCGAGTTTGATGGCTTCTTGAGCAGCGACATACATCGCTAAAACGTCGTTACCATCGACTTGAATGCCAGGGATGCCATACGCAATCGCTTTTTGAGCGAGGGTTTCGGCTTTGGTCGCTTTCGCACGTGGGGTAGAAATGGCCCATTGGTTATTTTGGATGATGACAATCATTGGTGCGCTGTAAACCGCACCAAAGTTTAAACCTTCGTGGAACTCTCCATGAGAAGTACCCCCATCACCAATATAAACAAAAGCAACTTCATCTTTCTTTTGAATCTTCGCAGCGTAAGCTAAACCAGCCGCGTGTGAGATTTGTGAACCAATCGGGATGTTGACCGGTAAGACTTTCACACCATCGTTAAAATGGGAGCCTTGTTCATTACCAAACCAATACAAGAAGTATTGTTCCAAGGTAACACCCTTATAAAGCATCGCGTTGAATTCACGGAATGCGAGCACCAACCAGTCACGGTCAGTTGACGCGGCCATCGGACCGATTTGGGCCGCTTCTTGACCGACGTTGGGTGCGTAGGTAAGCAAACGACCTTGTCTTTGGAATTGGACCGCTTTTAAGTCAGCGATACGGCCTAAAGTCATGGTTTGATACATTTTGAGTAATACATCTTTAGGAATCTCAGGTTCGTCTTTTGAATTGACGACAACCCCTTCTTGATCCAATATTTGAAACATTTTTTTCTTGAGTGGATCATATACATCGAATAACATAATGCCCTCCTATAAAAGTTCTATTTAAGGTAATATGATAATATTTCCTTTTCAACCACAGTATACCGTGATAAAGTGTTTACACAAAATGATACGCACCATTGAAATGTAACCGTTATTAAGAGGTACACATGAGAAACATTGAATTTCAAAGTTTCTCATTACGATTTGACAATGTTATAACAAATGTATATACTAAAGGTGAAGAAGGTGATGTTATGACCACACAATTAAAGAAAATTGGTAATAGTCGCGGTATCATTATTCCTGCAGGTATCTTAAAAACATTGGATATCACAGAAAGTGAGAAACTCATGATTACAGTTGAAAACAATCAAATCATTGTATCCAAAAAACCCGTGTTTGATCCTAAATCGCTCAATGAATTATTTGAGGGTTATCAAGAACACTATCAATCTGACATCGTATTTGAGGATGTTGCAGGTAAAGAAGTATGGTAAGACAAGGTGATATCGTTATTGTAGATTTTGACCCTGCGCTTGGTAGTGAACAAAAAAGAAAGCGTCCTTATGTTATCGTCAGTAACGATACCTACCATCAAAAAACAAATGGGTTTGTCATCATTGTTCCGATTACCAAAGACCAAGCACACCATTACCCACTGCATGTCAATTTGGATGAAAGAACTGAAATTCAAGGTCAAATCATGTGCGAACAATTAAAAACCATGGATACCCATGCACGTACGTTAAAGAGAGTCGAGGTATTACCAACGGATTTATTGGATAAAGTATTAAAAATCGTTCATTTGTTATTCTAAGGAGGGTTTTCCATGATGAATAAAACGGAGCTAAATGCATTTTATCGTGAACTCGAACACCGCGCTAATATGGTCTTAGGACAATGGGTGACATTGAGGTCTAGACCCGCTGAATTAAGGTATTATTCAGGTCATTATACTAAAAACAGTGTTGGCATCTATGAAGCAGATGCTTTCCCAATTCCAGTACTCAGTATTAAAGGCTTGTGTGACGTTGAATTTCATATAGACCAAATTCAAGTCACAACCAAATTAAAAAAAATGGATGCGATCGACTTCGATTATCAAAAAATCTCAGGACATTCTTTTGAACTGTATGGACTGTATGACTATGAATCGACTTACGGCGATGCAAATACGCCTTTGGAAGTCATGATGAAAAACATCGAATTATCCAATGAGTCCATCATCGTATTCGCATTCACATTTGAGAACAACACGGCCCCTGCAACCTTAAAACATTTCATCCATCAATTGGAGCACTTAAAATTTTTCTATTAATTGGACATCTCAGGATGTCTTTTTCGTTCAAAAACCCGTGATATTCGATTATTTGATATAATAGCATTATGCATATGAAAGAAGTAGGTGAAACGATGAACGAACTCTTATTGTTGTTATTGGTTGTCGTTGGATTCATGTCATTCATCCCTGTGGTGAATTTATTCAAAAGCAGTCGTGAAGAAAAATACCGTTGTTTAAAGTTATTGATGCTCACGACCTTCATTTGGACTGTACTCATCTTCGTTGAACGCATTTCCTCCGTCCCATTCATTATTTACCATGCCCATTTAATTGGTTACCCAATGAAATTTATGGTGATGGTGTTTTCACTGTGTACCATTTATGATTATGTAGAAGAGAAGTTACCAAAGGTGATACTAATCGCTTTAATGATGCTTGGTATTGTCGAAGTCATCTTGGCTTTCACCAATAACCTATACCCATGGTTTGTTCGATTAACCCTGGAAGAGATGACGGTATTCTCAAACCTCTATTTCGCAGATAAAGGTCCGTTATACCTATATCATCTCATATTTAGTTACGCCGTGATGGTCTACGCCATCATCGCGCTGTTCTATTACGTGATTAAAAAGAAAGACACCATAAGAAGTTACGAAGCCGTGACCAAAACGATTACTGTCGCGGTCATCGTTGTACTGATCCTAAATTTGTTGGAGTTTTTATACATCGATACCGACATTGATTTGACGTATATATCCTTAGCATTTGGAACGTTCATTCTATATCGAGTCATATATACCAACGATATGATCTTTAACCTACTTACCAGTGGTCGTGGTAAAATCCTATCGAATATGAGAGAACTCTATATCCTAACCGATGCCGATAAAAGAATCGTTGAGTTCAGTGAATTACTTTCAACCAAATACGGGGTCAAACCAGCCGAGTATGTCGGTAAAAAACTCGATGCTTTATATGAGGGTTTAAAAGACCAAATCGTATTTTATCGTAACTATGAAATCGATATCGATGTCACACAAAATAAAGACCATTACCACGTTAGAGAACGCAAATTCTATATTCAAAAAAACCACTATGGGTTTATGATTCTTTTATACGATGAAACCCAAGTATTCAAACTCTTAAGAGAACTCAATCAACTCTCGAATTTTGACGCGATGACGGGGTTAAACAACCGTAATTATATTGAAAACAAATTAAAGACTTATAATAATCAACCGAAGCTAGGCATCATATCTTTAGACCTCAATGGTTTAAAAGTCAATAATGACTATTTAGGCCATGAGCGTGGCGATTTCTTATTAAAGGCAGTATCGAATAAAATGAAGCTAGCCATGTCTACCGTAGATAAAAAAGAAATCGCCAGAATTGGTGGAGATGAGTTTTTGATTTTAATCCCGAATACGAATCCAAAAATATTAAATGCATTGAAGGCTCAAATCATTGAGTTATGTGAACACAAAGATTTATTAGAAAGCATCAGTGTTTCGATTGGTACAGCCTATGATGAAACGGGTAGTACTTTAATCTATGAATTAATCAAAATCGCAGACGCAGACATGTACACAATGAAGTCAGAAACCAGTGCGAAATATACACAAGCCATCATTGATTATGTGAAGAAGAAAACCGAATTCATGAGATAACTTTTTTATAAGGGATTGTGTGAAGCAATCTCTTTTTTTATTAATTAGTGATTATCGATGATGAAATTACTAACATATCATGAGACTTGAAACCATATTTCTTGTATAATGTAACATGAGGTTTATTATGAAAAAAATTTGGATTGGATTGATTTTGATTGTGATGGTTACAAGTATCGTAATCTCAATCGTGACTTTATTAAAACCAAAACTTAGCCACCAACAACAAGGACTTTCCACATCAGCATTGATCCACGATGGGGATTTTTATATCTATAATGGCAGAAGACTTCAAAAATCGTTCATCAAAGGCGTGAACATTGGGGCGACCAAACCAGGACACTTTCCGGGTGAACTTGCCATCACAAAGATTGAATATTTGAGGTGGTTTGTTCAAATCTCTGAAATGAACGCGAATACGATTCGCGTATACACCACCATGACTCCAGCTTTTTATGAAGCCTTGTATGAATTCAATGAAAGAAGCAGTAAAAAGCTTTATGTGATGCATGGTTTATGGCTCAATGAAGATAAGATTAAGTCGATTCATGACCCATATGCTGAAGATAACCATCTTTTAGATGAATTCATCGCTGATGGTAAAGATTTAGTCGATATCTTCCATGGCAACAAAACGTTAAACCCAAGACCCGGGTTCGCCAGTGGTCAATATACCTACGATGTTTCTAAATACATCATTGGTTGGATTTTAGGCGTGGAATGGGACCCATCGTTCGTGATGAATACCAACCAATTACACCCAACCCTAAACCACTATGAAGGCAATTTCTTATATACGGAAAATGCATCGCCATTTGAAGCCTTTTTGGCTCAAGTCGGTGATACTATTTTGTCATATGAAGCAGACAAATACGATACCACTAGACCAGTATCATTCACCAATTGGTTGACCACAGACCCGTTAACTCACCCCAACGAACCTGACCCGAAAGAAGATATGGCTGTGGTGAATGTTGAACACATCAAAACCACGAAGAAAGCGTTTGCAGGACAATACGCGTCTTACCATGTGTATCCATATTACCCAGAATTCATGAACTTTTCAGAAGCATACATCGATAAATATGACCCCATCAATACGTACCGTGCATATTTAGATGACTTAAATGATTTCCATAGCATGCCTGTTTTGGTCGCAGAATTTGGTGTGCCGTCTTCTCGTGGGAAAGCCCACGATGCGCGGTATTCTGGTTTTAATCAAGGCAGACACACCGAAAAGGAACAAGGTGAAATGATTGCTTCTATGGTGCATGATATCCACGCCTCAGGGAGTGTGGGTGCACTCATCTTTGCGTGGCAAGATGAATGGTTTAAACGCACGTGGAATACGATGGATTTTGACCTTGAATGGCAAAGACCTTTTTGGAGCAATGTCGAAACCAATGAACAAATGTTTGGTTTATTGACCTTTGAACCGGGTGAAACATTAAAGATTAAACTCGATGGTAAGGTGAACGATTGGGTAGAGATACCCTACCTCTCTACCACGGATTTAAAACTCAAAGCAACCCAAGATGAAAGGTATATCTATGTATTGGTAGAAGTAGAATCGATTTCAGAAGATACCATTTATATCGGAATCGATACCATCCCAAATCAAGGCAATTTGTCTTACCCAGCAGCCAACTTATCCTTTAACAGAGATGCGGATTTCTTAATATCCATCAGCAATGAATCACGTATCCAAGTTGACCCTTATTATGACGCATTCAGTCACTTGTATGGGGATATATTAGATATGGTGGATAAACCATTAGGGATGTATACCATCAATAGTGGGTTATTTACAGGCATGTATCTTGCGTTATCTAAAGAATTACACATACCAGGGACCAATGAAGTGATTCCGTTTTCTAAATATGAAGCAGGTTTATTGATTGAAGGTATATCGGACCCAAACCATAAAGACTATAATTCTTTAGCGGACTATTATCGAAACGATCAGTATATTGAAATTCGTATTCCGTATTTATTACTCAATATCATGGACCCTTCAACAAAGACTAGAATGTCAAACTTTAAGGGTGACAATGTCTTCACTGGTGAAGCCTTTGAAAGTATTTATATCGGGGTTGGAACAACAAGTTCAAGTATAACTTTAAACCCATTTACATGGGATAATTGGGAATACCCTACTTATCATGAACGATTGAAGCAATCCTACTATATCGTTCAGGAGACATTAAAAAAGTATTAAAACATACAAATACTCAGCACCTTTTATATGTAGATGCTGAGTTTATTTTTTACAGAATTCGACGCATATAATGAATCATCTAAATAAATATAGTTTTTGTTATCAAAAAAGGTATAATTTAAGTAGACGTGAATTCGAGGAGGCTATTCTTTATGTGTCTATTTTGTAATCAAAATGATCTTAAAATCATCTATCAAAATACTTTTGTTTATGCCATTTATGATGGCTTTCCTGTGAATCCTAGTCATACACTCATCATCACGAAAAGGCATGTTTCAAACTACTTTGATTTAACGATAGAGGAAAAACAATCGATCGATGAAGCTTTGATGTATATGAAATCAAAATTGGATAAGGAATTTCATCCAGATGGTTACAATATCGGAATCAATAACGGTGAGGCGGCTGGTCAAACGATTATGCATCTACATGTACATTTGATTCCACGTTATCATGGGGATACCCCCCAACCACGTGGTGGTGTTAGAGGCGTCATTCCTGGAAAGATGAGTTACTGATGGATACCTATATTAAACAATGGTTTGATATCTTAAATGGGATGTCTAACGATAACACCTATAAATTAGCATGGGGCAGAGCCATCGTCGAATGTGTCTCATGCAATGAAGGATTCAAAATCGAATCCAATTATAGAATCTCATTTGATTCAATCGCTAAGAACATGCTTAAGTATTACTGGAATCAAACCTTCTTTTTCAATTTAAAACAAAGTGCTAGTTATGAGCATCCACCGATTGTTGTTCAGTTGACCAGTGAATTGATTGAAATTTACAAAACACAAGTATCCAATATTCCTGTATGGTTTGATAAAGCCATCACTGATATCGATGCTGCAATTATCGGGAAAACCGTCCAAAAGATATCTAGTGTATTAAAAGTAGATGTTTCTTGGCGATTCATGATTTTAGACAAAGAATCATTAGCCGTTTATCAACTAAATAAAAAACAAAAATACATCGAAATGACATTAGAACAATCGAGTTCATTGAAAGCATACAGCGAGGTATTAATTCAACTGTTTAATTATAAGTGGGCACAACTATTAGAAAAATACAATACACAGCCACGCATTGTTTCCAAGGTCAAAGGCTCATCCGATAATAAGTTAAAGCGTAATAACCTTTCTAAATATAAAGACATTTTGATGTTACTGTACAAGGATGAAATTCGAGATTTTTATACCGATGAAGTTATTTCAATTGAAGATATTTCAGTGGATCATTTTATTCCTTGGTCTTTTATGTATTCAGATGACTTATGGAATTTGGTTATCACTTCAAAATCGAATAATAGCTCCAAATCAAATAAACCACCTAAAGATAGTTATATTCAGAAGTTAGAAGAACGCAATCAAAAACTATTGGAACTCATCCAAGACTCAAAACAAAAAGAAGAACTTTTAGCATCATTGGAGCATCATTATATTACTAAGTTTTACCAATCATTGATATCCTAGGATGGTATGATTAAACCAAAACATTCACTTGTAAACAAACTGATTTCGATTTGTGTTTGAATTACCAACTTAGATGTATAAAAGTATAATAAGTTATATCATTACTAAAAATCATGCTTATGCTTGATTTTTTTTATTAATCCATGATCTTGACATATATATTAAATCATGATCTAATTAAATTAAGTCTATGGATTCATGTGTGAATATCAATTGGGAAATTTGTACCTTTTACACAAGCTGAAAATGACAAATAAAATGAGAAGAGGAAAAATCATGTTTGATAAATACTATGGAGAGTTGGTTGAACTTTATTTTGAAAATGATCATACAATAATAAGCAAGAACTCGGATTTAGAAGAGTTGTTGCCAAGACTATTTTTGCATTATCAAGTGTATAATGCGGATCCAGTGGCTATTGATGAGTTGGAAGAAAATATCATTAAAAACAGTTATATTCAAGCAATAATGCCTAGTCTTGTTGATGAGCAAAGTTTTGATATATATGGGACCGTTAAAAAAGAAGAACTTGACCCAACAAAAATCATTTCAAGATTGGATAAAATTGACCAATTGATCGTTAATGCAATTAATGGGATTAGTAATAACGAAACAAGATCCATTAGAGAGCAGTTGTTAAAACTAAATGCGATAAACCATTCCGAATTAAATGTGATGCTTTTATCAGATGCTTTTTTGGATTTTACCCTTAAAAGCGAACTTAAAAATGTAATATCTAACTATAAAGGACAGTTAAGTACAATTAGTTTTAACATCATTTTTGGAGATGATATACAGGAGACACTATTTGATATTGACTCACCGACATTATTCGTAAAACAAGGACAACTCAATTTACTGGATAAAAACTCTCTTATGTATCATGGCAATGAAAAATCTTTAGTGACTAGTATATCAGCCAAATCACTTAAGGAAGTATTTATTCGATCTGCCAATAATGGATTATTTGCTAGTAATCTCAGATACTATGTTAAATCAGCAAAAATTGATGAAAACATAAAGCATACAATTCAATTCGAACCAGAAAAATTTTGGTATTTTAATAACGGGATTATCATTACTTGTGAAGATTACTGGATTGAAGATGACACAATACATTTATCAAACTTTTCAATTGTCAATGGTGGACAAACTACCAATTTGATTGGTAATACAGAGTTTGAAGAGGATTTCCCAATATTATGTAAAATCATTAAACCAAAGTATGATAATTATGAGGAAAATTTGCTATTTTTAACAAAAATCGCAGAGACAAGTAATACTCAAAAACCTATTAAAACTAAGGATCTCATAGCAAATCGTATTGAACAGCATAGACTTAAAAAACAAATGAATGATATTGGAATATATCTCCAGGTTAAACGTGGTGAAAAAATCAATAAGGCAATTTATAAAGAACCATGGCAGAATGCTACTAATGATGAAATGGGTCAAATGATATTTTCATTTATCTATCAACACCCTGGTCTTGCTAGAAATAGTAAAAATAAAATGTTATCACATGAACCATATTACAGAAAAATATATAAAAATACATACAGTTCAAATTTATTGATGTCATTTCAATTTTTAAAAATCGAATATCATAAATGGAAAAATTACATATCTAGAGATGCTCAAAGTTCACCAGAATTGATTGGTATGGCAAAAAATGGGTTCTTTTGGATGTTAGGTATATTGGGATTTCTAACTAAAATGTATTACAATGATGAATTGAGATATTTACTAAGTAAACAGGATTCATTGTTTCCAACAAGAATCAATGAGTTTATGCCTTATGTATCACAAAATGATATTGGGCAAATAATGTTAATAGAAGATTTTGACGAATTCACCAAAAGATCTAGAAGTTACGACTTATTTGATTTCATCTTTAAAGAAATAGCGATACCAACATATTTAAGGTTTAAGGAGCAAAATCCAGCCTATGCATATTCAAACTTTACGAAAAATGATAATAGTTATTATAGACATGTATTGACCTATGTAGCATTTAAATTCAGAACGGATTCCAAATTCGGTTATGAGGTATTAAATAGATACTTATCACCAAAATCACAAGAAAATTTCGCTAGATTGTTATCAGCTGAAGAGATTGAAGACATAGACAAACCACAGTTGTCAGATGCCTTAATGGATTTTAGAAAAAGAAAGTATAGTGAACTTAACAAAACGGTTCCAGCATACTATATATTAACAAACAAGCAAATCGATAAAATATCGGTCTCGTTGCCGAAGACAACACAACAATTGGTATCCGAGTGTAAATTAAGCATAACGCAAGTAAGTAAGTACGGTGAAGAAATAATTAAAATCGTATCGAAATACCTTCCAACAAACAATAGATGATTAGTTCAAATTATTTCACAATAAGTAGAATCAATTTTGTTTCATAATTTACTGTCTTTCGATGATTAAAATTGAACATATTGTGCGTTACTTGAGTTTGTCGTCTGATGCGTAATTAAATAATCTGCAATAATAGCAATAAAACCATGCGGTAAAGGCATGGTTTTATTGTTTAACTGGATTTTGTGGCTCTATTTTTAAAATGAGGACACATATTATTTAAGGCAAATGAATTATTTTACAGTTTAACCCTTTTGGCTTGGGTATTATTGGCTTATGAATGTAACATATATTTATTATTAGGCTATTTGTTTCTGTTTATTGTAACCGTTACAGTTAACTGATATAATAAAGTTAATGAGAAGATTCTAATTATTGAAAGGATAGATAAAATGGATAAAAAACTAATACTTGGTTTAGATATTGGTATTACTTCAGTTGGTTGGGGAATCATAGATGATAGCAATAAAATAGTTAAAGCAGGCGTTCGGCTTTTTGAAGAGGCAGATTCTGAAGACAATACAAAACGACGCAGTTTTAGAAGTCAAAGACGTTTAAAAAATCGTAGGAAATTACGAATTTTAGATATGCGTCAACTACTTTTTGATAATAAAATCATCCCAGTAATTGACTACAAACCTAAAGCAGATCCATATCATTCTCGATTAAAAGGTTTAACATGCAAATTAACCGCTGATGAATTGGCTTCCGCATTAATTCAATATTCAAAGCGTCGGGGTTCGAATTTAGAGACAGTAGAAGAAACGAAAAATGAAGAAAGTCCGAAGTTCATTCTTCAAAAGCATGATAACATGTTACATAAAGAAAAACACATAGTTCATCTTCAAATAGATGCTTTAAACCAGTTTGGAAGCATTCGTGGTCATGAAAATGTATATAGAACCATTCAGTATGAAAATGAAATAAAACAAATGCTCTTTGTGCAGGAAATGTCAGACAAGTTCACATCAAGTGTTTTATCCATCATTAGAAGAAGACGTCACTTTTCAGATGGACCAGGTAGTTTGAATTCGCCAACCCCATACGGCAGATATAGAAGTGTTGAGCAAAAAATTAAACATGATCTTATCTCTAGTTTTACTGAGATTGAGCGAAACCAATATAAAAAAGCTAAGTTTACAATTCATCGTGAGGGTATTGATTACCTTGTACTATCTTCTGGTGATATTATTAACAAACAACCCCTAAATTTAATCGAAATCATGCGGGGTAAATGTTCAATTTATCCGGAGGAATTAAGAGCACCTAAAAATGCACTGTCAGCTGAAATTTATAATTTATTGAATGACTTAAATAACCTGACTATAATTTCTCAAGATAATCGTAAATTATCGAGAGATGAAAAAGAAAAAGCCCTTCAATTCTTAATTCATAATGGATACTTTAAACCTAAAGGTGTAAAAGGTTTATTAAAACAACTAGGTTTTGATTTATCAGATATTAAAGGGTTTAGAGTGAACAATAAGAATGAACCATTAATTTCAGAACTTGAAGGTTACTTTAAGATTAGAAAAGCACTAAACGATGAGACAAATTTGGATTCATTTAATAACGAATTATATGATACAATAGCCGAAATTTTGACATCTACATTAGTCATTGATGAAAGAGTTAAATTGCTTGAAACTTTGGGATTAACTCCAAAATCAGTTAAAGTTTTAGCAGAGTTAAGTGGTATAAATGGTTACCATTCATTCTCACTAAAGGCATTAAGAATATTAGATAATGAATTATTGAACAATGATTATAATGCCCAACAAATCATCAAACTAACCGATAAGTTGAACAACAACAATACCCTTTCATTAAGCGATAGTGTTATTTTATCACCTGTGGCAAGGAGAGCCCAACAGGAAGCATTTAAAGTTGTGGATGCTCTAATGAAAACCTATGGACAATTTGATCGAATAGTAATAGAAACAACAAGAGATAAAAATTCTAAAGAACAGGCTGCTAATATTAGAGATCGACAAAAGAAACAAGAAAAATCTAAAATAGAAGCTGAGAATGAACTTAAAGAATTGATTGGAGATACGAATATAGATGTAAAACCAATCATGATTCAAAAACTCAGACTTTATAAAGAACAAAATGGTAAATGTGCCTACTCGGGAACACAAATAAACCTACATAAACTGATTACTGATCCTAAAGCATATGAAGTAGATCACATCATTCCATTTTCGATTTCATTGGATGATTCGTATCATAACAAGGTATTAATTACACCATTAGCAAATCAAATCAAAGGGAACTTAACACCATTTAGTTATTTTAAGTCTGGCAAAGTAGATAGTCGCTTTTTGATTCAAAATTATGAGACATTTAAAGAAATTGTGCTAAATAACCCAAATATTTCTCGCAATAAAAAAGCAAATCTATTGGATGAAAGAGATATTACAAAGTACGATGTCATGAAAGAATTTATTAATCGAAATCTCGTGGATACATCTTATGCCATTAAGGCATTCATGATGACATTAAAACAATATTTTGAGAATCATAACATTGAGACAACTGTAACTACTATAAAAGGAAAACAAACGGATTTATTTAGAAATATTGCGAAAACTCAATGGTATAGAGATAATCCGGATTCAAATGATAATAACCCATTTAATAAGGATCGAAACATATATTCACATCATGCAATAGATGCTTTGATTATCGCTGGATTAAGCAACCAAAAGCTTTTTAGTTACTTATTCAATGTAACTAAGAATGAGTCGGGTATTGTACACAATCCAAAAACTGGTGAGCTATTTGAAGCAGATCCGAAGAAAGATAGTAAGTTCATCATGTTTTGTAAATCGATAAGCAATTTGAGCGATACTGACATTCAATTTTCATGGAAAAAAGATACTAAACCAAATCGTAGCATATCCGATCAAACAATCTATTCTACACGTAGTTTTGGTGGTACCCATTACGTCATAAAAAAATATAAGAACATTTATGAAATGAAGAAAGACGATCTTGCAAAAATATTCGAAGACGATAAAAAGAAACAAAATTTACTCATGTACATGCACGATAAAGTATCTTATGACCATATTGAAAAAGCATACCTGCAGTATAGACATGAACCAAAACCATTTCTTGCATATCAGCAAAACCACGGGAAATTGAGAAAACATGGTAAAATTGATGGACCAGTTATTACTGATTTAAAATACAAAGAAGATCAGTTAGGCAACAGTATCGATATTACCAAATCTCGATCTGATAAAAAGAAAGTTGTATTGCTTCAAGTATCCCCTTATCGAATCGATTTATATAAATCAGACGATGGAGAGTACAAGTTTATTACTCTTAGATATAGTAATTTCAAGAAACAAGGCAAAAAATATATTTTATCGCAGAGCTTTTATACTAACAAGCTCTCAGAAAAAAACATTGATAGTAAGTATCAATTTCTATATTCATTACACCGAAATGAAATAGTTGAAATTGTAACATTTGAAGGTTTATCTAAATTTTATCGATTCATCGGTACGAATAATGACTTTAAGAATATGATTGAAGTTAAGTCTATAAACATAAAAGATGATAAGCAGGTTATGTTATCTATTGGAAAAAAAATCAAGTCCATTCAAAAGTATCATGTAAATACAATTGGAAAGTTGTTCGTTGCTAATAAAGAGGTCTTGAAACTGGAAATATAATTTGTTATAATACTAATGTATCCTAGTAGCAGGGATACTTAGGTAGCAAAGGTTTAGAGGACCTAGCAAGACAAGGGAGATATTCCCGAAATCGAACCCACTTTCGAGTGGGTTCTCTTTTTTTATATTATGAGTTGGAGAATTATTTATATCGAAGAATCTGACTATCTGTCACTTTATTTAGACAATATGAAGATAGTCAAAAATGAAGAAGACATCTTAATTCCATTGGCTGATATTAACACCATCATCATTGACAACTATAAAACAACATTATCCGTACATTTATTAAATGCTTTATGTGAAAATAATATCAATGTTGTACTTTGTAATATTGAGCACTTACCCTCATCGTTGGTCATTCCATATGGTGGGGCTTCTCAGGCATCAATTAATTTGAGAAGGCAGATTGAATGGGATTCTTTACAAAAAAAATATGTACATCAACAAATCATTAAATCTAAAATTTTCAATCAATTATCTGTGTTAAAACATCTGAAAAAGTCAGAAGAGGTAATTAATCATCTCGAAACTTTTCATAGTCAAGTTGAACTGGGAGATAATAGCAATCGTGAAGGTTTAGCAGCAAAAATGTATTTCCGTGCATTATTTGGTTCGGATTTTAAACGATTTGAGGAAGACATTATCAATGCAGCTATGAATTATGGGTATGCTATATTAAGATCGCAAATTGCCAAATATATCTTTGCTAAGGGATATCACCCTTCATTGGGGATATTTCACAAAGGCCCGACTAATTTATTCAATTTGGCGGATGACATTATAGAACCATTTCGTCCTCATATTGATTTATGGGTTCATAACCATTTAACTAACGAAAAAATCTTTACCAAAGATCATCGGTTAGAGTTGATTAAATTAACTACACATAATATTGAGTTTAAGGATGTAAAACAGACTGTAACAAATACGATAAGAGAGTATATCGATCACATTATATCCATTCTGGAATCAAATGAAGAAAAACAAATTCATCATCCAAGGTTATTATTTAATGGATTATGAAATTATGAGACTCATTGTAATGTTTGATTTACCAGTTAAATCCAAAAAAGATCGACGAACTTATGCTTTATTCAGAAAATATCTCATATCAAAAGGTTACTTAATGTTGCAATACTCAGTATATTCGAAAATCTTACCTAATCGTGATGCAGCTACGAATCATATATCTATCTTAAAGAAAGAATGTCCTAAAAAGGGACAAATTAGACTCTTAATGTTAACTGAAAAGCAATATTCAAAAATGGAAATTATTATTGGAGGGATTAGTCGCCAAGAGCGTATTTTAACAATTGATCCGCTGATTCTTTTATAGGAGGCATAATGCACAAAATTGATATTATAATAAACAATCAAAAAATCAATTTTAGTTTTGGTCCCTTAAAGTTTATCACAGGGAGCAACATAGAACTAAAATATGAAGTTATTAGAACATTAAGAAGACATTTTTCCGGAATTGATTCAACAGAATATGCGATAGAGAATGGTCTGGTTTGTGGAATAAAAATTGACGATAAACCTTTGGACACTAAAAGATGGAAGTACTATGAAATACAGTCGAGGTTTGATTTTGACTATGATTTGAAATTAGGATCAAAGTCACTTTCACTAAAGTACTTAGAATCGGCTTTGGTTAATATTGAGTACGAACCATTGATTCAGACAATAAACAACCTGTTTAAAGACTTAGAAATAATGATTGAGGATATGTTAAATGTTATCGAATCCGAGATTGAAATCAAGGCGATTTTGCCAGAAATATCACTGAAGACAATTCTTAAATTAATTGAACTGAACTTATATAAAGATGATTTAAAAATGAATATGTATGACATAAGTATAACGAACTTAATCGAACTTCAAGTAAGAATAGTTAAAAAGATTGCAGAAATGAATCCCCATAATGAATACATTATTTGTATAGAAACATTAGAGCTGTCAAATCAATTGATGAAAGAGGTGGAGGATCATCGAATTTCCAATTTGAATTTCCTAATAATTACTGAAGACAAAATAAAAACGAATGTCAGTAATGTTGTTAATTTTTCAAGCAAGATTATAGATTTTGCTAATGAAGTGGATTTATATAACGAAATAATAATGGAAGCAGAATTTCAAATGTCAATGGATTTGTTAAAAGAATATTTATCAGCTTATCTCACCAAAGATGAATTCTTCGGTCAAAAAATTACAAAATATCTCTAAAATTCAAATAAAATGATATAATTAATTTGAGGTTTTGCTACCCTCTAAATTTTTGCTACCTAAATACCTATGAATAAAGAATTTACTATCACATCAGGTTTTGCTACCCTCTAAATTTTTGCTACCTAAATACAAATGAGTGCATAAGGTGAAAGAAAACACGGTTTTGCTACCCTCTAAATTTTTGCTACCTAAATACATAAAGTTTTAACTAGTAATCGCTATTTATGTTTTGCTACCCTCTAAATTTTTGCTACCTAAATACGAGAAATTAGGTATGCATGAACATGTGTATGTTTTGCTACCCTCTAAATTTTTGCTACCTAAATACGAACTTTATAACCCATTTATAAATGATTTCGTTTTGCTACCCTCTAAATTTTTGCTACCTAAATACTGAAGGAACTTTCTAACAAGGCTAAGAAGCGTTTTGCTACCCTCTAAATTTTTGCTACCTAAATACAAGATGAAGCAATTTCCGCTATTAACACCTGTTTTGCTACCCTCTAAATTTTTGCTACCTAAATACAGAAATGCTCAAATTAAGACACTAGCTTCAGTTTTGCTACCCTCTAAATTTTTGCTACCTAAATACTGAGAATGCAGTTGTGAATTCAGCATCAGTGTTTTGCTACCCTCTAAATTTTTGCTACCTAAATACATAAACTCCGAAAATGTTGCCATAAGGATCGTTTTGCTACCCTCTAAATTTTTGCTACCTAAATACTTCACGATCGATGGTGTATCCGTGCCATTCGTTTTGCTACCCTCTAAATTTTTGCTACCTAAATACTTTGCAATATCAATGAGTGGTGCTAATTGGGTTTTGCTACCCTCTAAATTTTTGCTACCTAAATACGAACAGATTCAACTAGAAACGATTCAAGAAGTTTTGCTACCCTCTAAATTTTTGCTACCTAAATACCATGGCAAAGGGTAAAGGCTTTAGAGTTAAGTTTTGCTACCCTCTAAATTTTTGCTACCTAAATACTCAATGTTTTTGAAAAGCGCTTAAGCGCGTGTTTTGCTACCCTCTAAATTTTTGCTACCTAAATACGCCTCTTTATAAGAGTCGATGGAGTCAAAGGTTTTGCTACCCTCTAAATTTTTGCTACCTAAATACCAAAAAACGATAACATATACGGGTTGATTGGTTTTGCTACCCTCTAAATTTTTGCTACCTAAATACTCTTTTTGTATTGTCAAGATTTTGGGAGGGGTTTTGCTACCCTCTAAATTTTTGCTACCTAAATACTCGACTGCAGCGAAAGTGACAGATTGTTCTGTTTTGCTACCCTCTAAATTTTTGCTACCTAAATACTTCTGAATGGTGCTGGTTCGTTGGTTGCTAGTTTTGCTACCCTCTAAATTTTTGCTACCTAAATACCGATGAATACAATTTCCATATCAACCATGTGTTTTGCTACCCTCTAAATTTTTGCTACCTAAATACTCAAATATCACTAAGTGAAATGAGTTATCTGTTTTGCTACCCTCTAAATTTTTGCTACCTAAATACTCAAATATCACTAAGTGAAATGAGTTATCTGTTTTGCTACCCTCTAAATTTTTGCTACCTAAATACTCACTGTTCTTTCTAATACATACGCAGGTAGTTTTGCTACCCTCTAAATTTTTGCTACCTAAATACATGTGAGGCCCATCAAAACCACTGCAACGAGTTTTGCTACCCTCTAAATTTTTGCTACCTAAATACTCTAGGATTAATTCACTGTCGGTAACGGCTGTTTTGCTACCCTCTAAATTTTTGCTACCTAAATACGAAAACAACTATTTGTATTTTGATGCACAAGTTTTGCTACCCTCTAAATTTTTGCTACCTAAATACTATTCATCTCGCTGAGTGTTGCGTTGAAGCGTTTTGCTACCCTCTAAATTTTTGCTACCTAAATACGAAATCACCAACCGCATTGTGAACGTCTGCGTTTTGCTACCCTCTAAATTTTTGCTACCTAAATACGTATTGCTTCACCTACACGAACAGTATCATGTTTTGCTACCCTCTAAATTTTTGCTACCTAAATACCCAGTACCAGGTGCTGCATGGACGATACTAGTTTTGCTACCCTCTAAATTTTTGCTACCTAGATACAATGACCTATTCTATTTAATGATTTCATTAGTTTTGCTACTAAAAACAATATTTAAAACATGACATCAGAACTATTAATAAACACCTATAATCAGGTGCTTTTTATTTATGTTTAAAATTATTATTTCAGTTTATTGTAACCACTTCGTTAACTTGTTATAATGTTATTATGTTATCGATATTTAATTATTGGAGGGTTTATCTTGAGAGTCATATATAATTGGGCATCTTTGTTTAAAGATATCCCTAAAAACAAAAGAAATACATAC
>Ga0310040_1001287_pt1 | contig 18670 bp, 19 predicted proteins | sample EPASupsiteHSE623_FD_200237 | JGI IMG/M metagenome (GOLD analysis project Ga0310040, IMG submission 200237) | Bioremediated contaminated groundwater from EPA Superfund site, New Mexico - Sample HSE6-23 (v2) (version 2) | ecosystem: Environmental > Aquatic > Deep subsurface > Groundwater >... | reverse complement strand
AATCTTGAGGCAGTGCCGATACCACAAACAGAATTAGAGAATAAGATTGCCAGTGATAATGAACCGGTGAGTACTCAAAACGTAGAAATAGAAAAAGTGGAATTGAAAATTGAAGACATAATTGAACCGGGAAGATATGGCGTGAGCAATAGTCAGATGATTCCGGCCATGAAAATGGCTATTACGGAAAACTCAGTTGAAAAATTGACTTTGCTAAAAGCTACATATTTCTATACTTTCAATAAATCAATTCGGTATCTTAAAAAGTCAGAACGTGAGTATATCACAACTAACCTAAAATAGGGTATGAAAAAATCGGAGCGCAAAAAATGCGTTCCGTTTTTTTTATTTTGTCTAGTTTGATGTTTTGCGGTCAGCTATATCCATTTTTTCTTTAGGATTAGCCAGTATGTATGGGTAGCAATTTTTGGCGAAGGATTGAAGTGCTTTTTCTGATGGATGATTAATTTCTGTTACAATAATTTCCAATTTTTTAGACATGTTTTTTAACCCCCAAATTTTTTCTAATATCCTAGAAAATCAGGGATTAAAAATTAACATTTTATATAGGTGGTGACAGGGCTGTGGAACAAGGTAAGCAGATAAAACATGTAGCAATTTATTTGCGGAAATCTCGGGATGATGGTGAGACAGACGATGTGCTGATGAAGCATAGGGAGACTTTAGTCAATTATGCTCAAGAAAGAAATTGGACTTATATTGTTTATGAAGAAGTGGCTTCCGGTGAATCGATCTTGAAGCGGCAAGAGATGCGCCGATTACTAAATGATGTATCGGATGAACAATATGATGGCGTTTTAGTGATGGATGTTGACCGCTTGAGTAGAGGCAGAAATGCTGACGTAGGACTTATTGAGGAAGCATTTAGAGAGACAGGGACTTTCATTATTACTATAGGGCGGGTTTATGACTGGAACGATGAGGCAGACGAGATGTTGCTTAATTTTATGTTATTAGGTTCAAGGCTGGAATATCGGCAGATCGTTAAAAGACTGAAACGGGGCAAGTTGGCTGGAGCTAAAAAAGGTATGTGGGTCAATGGTAAACCCCCGTTTCCCTATTATTACGACAGATTGACTAAATCAATCAAGGTTGATGAAAATAAAAGGTACTATTATCGAATGATGGTGGAAAAATTTCTTTCCGGTAGTACTTTAGCGGAAATTACCCGATGGATTTCGGCTAATATGCCAACACCGTATGGGATTAAGACTGATAAAAATTGGTCGTTTATGACAATCGAGCGAGTATTGGCTAATGAAGTTCATTTAGGGTATGTTGTTTGCGGAAAATCGCATTGTAAGGATAAAAATAATAGGAAATACCTCCCAAAGGAAGAGTGGAAACGCTATAAAGGAACGCATAAAGCGTTAAAGACTCAGGAAGAACACGCTGCCATTTTAGAAAAATTGGCAAAGAATAAATTAAAACACCCCAAGAACAAGGCCGGTACATTGCCATTTTCAGGATTATTATATTGCCAGCAATGCGGACGACGAATGTCAGTTTGCGCTTTTGTTGAAAATGGTGTGCAAAAATATAAAACAAGATGCGAAAATCGATATGATAAAAGTATTTGTTGCGGTCAGCGCAGTACTATCTTAAGTAATGAATTTTATAACGCCATCTATGCTAAAATTGTTCGGTTAGAACCTAAATATTTACTACAATTGCAGCAGAATAGCAGCGATATTGAATATTTAAAGTCCGTATTACAGATTAAACGGAAAGAAGTGAGTAAGCATCAACAGGCATTAGAGCGGCTTTATGAGTTGTATGAAGAAAACGAAATAACAAAAGCAGCCTTTCATGAACGAAAAGCTGCTAGAGAAAACCAGTTGAATGCCGCTGAGAACGAAATTATAGATATAGAAGCACAAATTACCCAAAAATCAGATTTACCCACAATGGAAACGATTCAGGAGCGAATTGATTATTTTAGGCAAAAATGGAGGTTTGATTTGGGGATAAAAGAACGAAATCGATTGATTGAAACTATGGTAGAGAAGATTATGTATAACCGGGTAGAGAATTCTATATCGTTGCAGATTCAATATAATTAGGTTCTGAAATCAATAATATAAATAGTTAAAGTGGAAAAGAAAAATGAAAAGTAAACTTCTGCAATTTTACTGGATAAATTTTGCAGGAGTTTACTTTTGTTGACAGAATTTATTAATAATTGATTTATTTATATAGATTATGGCATTTATTCTTATTTAATTCATTATGAAGTAGAATCCAATTGAGCTATTCGATTAATAAAAAAATATCAAATATGGAAATTGAAAATAGTATTTATGAGTATGAAGAGGATTGCTAAAAGCAATTGAATGAGTTGCAATTGAAGTGAGGTGGAAAAATATGAGTGATATTGAGCTTGATTTTGGAGCTATCACTATTGATACTAGTATATTGAAAAAATGGGGATACCAGTTTGATAGAGGGATACTTAATCAAATGGCTCAATTTTTAAATGAACCTGTTCGTGTTATTCAAACTGATATTGTTCATCAAGAAGCCAAAAGACATATTGCCGATGAAGTAAATAAATCTAGAATTGTTATCAAGAATGGACTCCGATTGGCTTTAAACCAATTGGGAATTGATAAAAATGATGTTGCCACTGCAACACAATTACTTTCGGTTTCGGGTGAAGATGCAGATGTAGCAGAAGAAAAGCTTAATAAATACTATGAGCGAATTGGTGCTGAAATTTTAAAAACTGATGACTATATTGATTTTAAACAGTTGATGGAAATGTATTTTAAAACAAAAGCACCATTCGAAAAAAAGGAAGCTAAAAAAAATGAGTTTCCAGATGCTATTGCTTTAATTTCTTTAGAACGTTGGGCTGAAAAAAATAATATTAACATAATTGCTGTAAGCGCTGATAAAGGATGGGCGAACTTTGCTAAAAATTCAAAAAAGATAACGGTTTTTAATGATTTAGCAAAAGCTATTGAAGAATTACAGCCAGAAACTAAAGTTAATCGTATTATTACAATCATTCGTGAAAAAGAGATTTTAGTTAAAGAAAATCATATTTTCGATAAAATTATGCAAGCAATAATTGAAAGTGTTGAAAATAGTGATGTTTATATAGATGCCAGTTCAGATTATTGTTATGAGCAAACTGATAATTATATAACATATACAAATCATACCTTTACATTAAATAAAGAAGGGCTGATAGATATTGATGTGGTTATGGTTAAAGATGATATTATCACCTTTCAGGTAAATGCAGATGTTGAATGCGAAGTATCTGCAAGCTTTAATTTTTATGTAAGAGATGGCATTGATCATGATGATGTTGGAATCGGGAGCTCAACGGTTACAGTGGAAAAAACATATAATACAGATATATTAATTTCTTTATTAGGGAATTTAGAGGATAATGTTGATAATATAGATGTTGATGAAATTGAAGTACTTTCTACAATTGATTCTATTGACTTAGAGTATATAGAACCGGACTATGGTTATGATGATGAAAATGAATAAAGAGTGAAATAAAGCTATTAACCCCTTAGAGATTTTTATAAAAATATATCAAGACATCATAAAATAGCAAAAAAGGGTATGATTTAATGGAACATAGTAAATTATCAGATCATAAATTTAAAAGAGGCAAATTTATAACACCTTGGAATGCATTAGTTAAGGAAATAGGAAGAGAAACTTCATGGTATTATGGAAGGCTTCCAGAATATTTATGGTTAGCTTTAATCATAAATTTTTATGGAAGAGAAAAAGGATTTTCGAAATGTTACCGGATAATAAAAAAACTACATGAATTAGCACCAAATATGATCCGACCGAAATTTTCAGAAATTTTAGGATTAGATCAAGAAGCTCAAAGTAATTTATATAATTATATTTTAGAAATAATTGACGTCTGTGTATTAAATCCTTTAACAGTAGCATTTACTTATTCTCGCTTTCCTAATTTCGCATCAAAATTTTATTCGCAGTTATCAATAGATGAAAGAATAGACAAAATAAATGCTGTAATGACAGAAACAAGTGATCATCAATCGCATCTTTCAACAGACATTAGATTTGTAGTTATTTATTTTGAATTACTTTCTAACAAATTATGCATGCCAAAAGAGAGTCTTGAATTGATTTTAGAGTATCCCAATTTATCTCATGATGATGAAAAAATGAGAATAATACGTCCAACGATACGATCTATGGAACTAGTACCTGCTGAAATTGATTCATATGATGAACAATATTTGAATATTTTTTGGGAGGAGATTAGTAGGATGAGCAACTGTGAGTTATTTCGCATCGATTTTAAAGATGCTGTACCTGATAATGCACAAGAGTATATGCAACAGGTAAAGAGAATATTGGAATATTATTCTGATTTATTAGTTGCGGCTAGGCCTCTTGATAATAAAATGTTGGTTCTCTTGGGAATTGCAACCTATTCATACAAGCGACTTCTTGAAGTAGTTGAGCACGAACTTTATACAAGCATATCAGGGAGAAGTGTTATTAGAGTTTTAATTGAAAATTATATAATGATGAAATACTTGCTTCAAAATGAATCTGCACATGAGGATATCTGGACTGAATACCAATATTATGGAATTGGTCAGTATAAATTGATAGTTGAAAGATTTAGGGAATCTGGGAAAGATTTATCTACTAGTCATGTACTATATAATTATTTAGATTGTTTAGTTAGTGAATACAAAAATAAAGAATTTATTGATATGGATACATCCTATTTTGATAAACAAAATGTTAGGGAAAAAGCTATCAGCGTTGGTGAAAAGGAACTCTTTGGATTATATTATGATTATGATTCTGCATTTGAACATGGCTTGTGGGGGGCAATTAGAGAAAGTTCATTGATAAAATGTAATTGTCCGTCTCATCAATATCACTGTGTTCCTGATCTGGATAATAATCAAAAATTAAATAGCATTTGGAATGACTGTGCTGAAGTAATGAATAAAATATTATTAGTACTACAAGATACTTACGGGCTTTCGGCGCATTTAATGATTGGAGTTGGAATAGATGAATAATGATCTCTTAAAAGATGAATTAAGAGATTTGCAACTGGAATATAAAGAAATTCTTAAAACTGCATCTAAAGATATTTTTAATAAAAGCTCAATGGCCGTTATTGATGAAATAAATGTATTTTGGCATCGGAACAAAAAGTTGGTACATTGTATTTTAAAAAATATGTGCAATTCTTATGATGCATATATTTATACAGGTGCAACTATTTTGGATATGGAAGATTTTGAGCATTATCCATTTGTAACATTGGGCAAATATCATTTTTGGGATGATCCAATTTATAACTATGCAATGCTAGTAGGAAAAACCCCCAATAGTGCTTTTGATAAAAAAATTCGGGATCAAATTATCGAGACAATTAATGAAAATATAAAAATTCTTGATAATGCAGCAGATATTATTTTTATTTTGCCAATTAGGCTTTTATCAGAAATTGATACAAAATTAGTTCATGAAGCAGGAATGCAAGCTTTTCTTAGTATGTTTAATGGGAATTTTGATTTTGAATACTACAAGAAAAATTTTAAGACCATTGAAGATATTAAAAATGGATTATCATCTGATATAGAAAAGACCCTTATTTTTTCTGTAGATGATGACAATAGTCTTGACCTGGAAATTAGATTTAATAATTTTAAAAAGATGAATACTTTACCGCTTCCAGATAACGCTACAGATGCCCAAATTTTTTGGTTATGTGTCTATGGATATTTTACACAAGCGTTTGATATAATTTTTATGTGTGCTCAATATCAACTAATTCCTTATATTTGTTTTGATGTAACTTTTAAGCACATAATTCGTTTAGCAAGTATTTTTGAAGATAATAGGGAAGTAAGCGGGTTAATATTCAAATGTGCAGTAGCTCACACTTTATATAAGATTTTTGATAAAGAAAAAGGGAAAAAAATGAATTTTAGAAAATATTATCAGTATATGCGATGCTATAATTTTGAAGGTAAACTCTTTTCTGATTTGCAACGTGAAAATATAACAATTTCAAATCCTTCAATTACTAAAGTTATTAGCATTATTGAAAAAAATTTTAAAAATTTTTATTCTGAATATAAAGGAAATAATTAAAATAAAAAGAGTGTTTTTGCTGAAAGCTTGATTTAATAATATAAAACTAATTGATTGGAATTTGTTGAGAGAAAATCTGTGGAGGATATAATGAATAGTAGTGTACGCCTATTATTAACTGACGAAGTCGTTATTGCGATGGCAAAAATAGTAGATGATGCGCAAAGTGAAACTCGTGAACCTAGTCATTCAGATATTGAATTTCAAATTAAAAGAGCAGGACTAATATGTGCAGATCCGAAAATGCAAGGCCAGTCCGTTGGAAAGGCGAAGAGAATTAGAGCGGTCTTGTATTGGGCATTAGAACATAATATAGAAGCTGGAGAGTCGTTAGTGTCTCAATTGCTAGCGATGATTCGTGGTATAGGTGGTTTTCGTAATAATTCTCCTAATTATGTTGGCGAAGAAGCTATAATGAATTTTAGAGAAATAGCAAAGCATCAAGGGTATGACTTATCTTTAGATGGTGAACTGATCCCTAAAGTACTTGACAATCTTTCAGAAATAGAAGTAACGGAAGCACTGCAAGCCTATATAAAACGTGCAAAACGTGGAAGCCAAGATGCAGCATTATTAGCGGGGACCAGTAAAGATTTACTCGAAGCGGTAGCAGCACATGTTTTGCTTGTAAAATGGGGGAATTATCCAACTACAGCTAATTTCCCTACATTATTGGGCCAGGCTTTTACTGCACTTGGGTTAGCAACGATAAACGATAAAGTAACAAGTGGTGAACCAATACAGCGTAGAATGGAAAGAGCTCTCTACGAATTAGGATGTGCTATTAATGCACTAAGAAACAAAGAGGGTACAGGGCATGGAAGACCATTTTTACCATCAATAACAAATGGACAAGCTCGTAGTGCTATAGAATCTATGGGGATAATATCTGAATTTTTATTAGATAAATTAAAATAGTTTAATAGAGTTATTAATAACGAGGTATTAGTAAACCGAATTATTAAAAATGTAAGAGAAGCTATAACCATATCTAATATCGTTTAACCAAATATCAATGAAATTATGAAAATAATTTTGATAGACAAACAGAATAGATAATCCGGGGTGAAAGAAATGGACTTTACTGACTGTCTATCGATAATTAAACAAGAATTAGATAAACTTTCACTTAAGGACTATGCTGAAATTCAGGAGAAAGTTTTGTCAAAAGCATTAACGAATCACCTTATAGAGCTTGAAAAAATAATAAAAAATTTTTCGCCTGAGTTAATTGAACAATTAATAAAAGACAGCAATGCAATTTTTAATGGTGAAAATGTAACTTATCAGGGAATAATTTTATCGGAAAACCTTGTGAGAATTTGCTATAGTTGGTTATATTGGTGTCAATATGTAAAAGAGTTAAAGAAAAGAGTAGTAATTGTACAATTAAAAAAATATTTCGGATTTAAAAATTGTATCGGACATGATACGATCTTATTACCTATTATTCTTAAGGAAGCTTGTCCAAATTGCGAGAATATGACAGAGTATTCTTATACTTTAAAAGAAGTTTCTCTTTGCTGTAAGTTTTGTGAACATAAGGAATATTATCCTAAGCAAGTAGGTTGGTTAGAATTTGGCGGTATAGTTAAATGTGAATGTAAATTTTGTAAAACTATAAAAAAGGAAATTCACCAAAATGTTCAATCTAAAATACAAGAGATGATTTTAATACTAAGTAAAAATGTTGAAGAAGTCAGCCAAAAATATTGTAACGATAAGTCAAATTTTATATCTTTACGTAAACAGGAAATGGATTATAAACTACATGCTAGTTCTCTTACAAAAGATGAGCGTGAAGTGTTTAGTTATCGACCAACTACGTATGAAGAATTGATAAGTACCTTAGATATATTAGATGAACAGAAAGCTTATTGGAAAAAGAATTACAAGGTTAAAGTATTAGCAAAGTTAAAACAACATGGTGTAATATATACCGTTCGCGAATGCCAAGACATAGAGAGTGCGAAAAGCATAGCTATTTTAAATTTATTTGGTAGAACACAAGAATTATTAGCAAATGGATATGGAGGTATAAACCATGATCCGGATGTGTCAAGGCGGAACATAAAAATCCTTTTAAAAACACTGACATGTGGGACATATGAAGAATTTTATTCTCGAGTATCTGGCAATAAGAATTACTTTATAGGTCCAGAGGGGACTTGGGAAGGAAGAACTACTACTGTTTTATATCCTCATTTTTTTGATGCTATTTACTTCTCAAACCTAGAAATGAATATAGAGTTACCCTTGACAGAAAAAATAATATTTAATCAATATTATTTTAATGCTCCACCTATAGAACCTATTGGAATTAATACAAAAAAAATTTTTAATTCTGATGGTGAGAAATCCGTTTTTTATGTTTTGAGGAATCAGTATCCAGATACAATTATTATTCCTAATAAAAGACTTGCTGATGTAATTGATATTTATAATATAAAAGCTAGTTTTACTGACCAAGAATTTGAATATTTAAGAAATTGTATTCTGGATTTTTGTATTTATAATTTTGAGGGAGAGTTACTTAAAATTATAGAATTGCAAAAAGGAGAACATCACAATTCGACTGAATGGATTTTTAAAGATAACTTAAAGCGCAATGCTTGTAAGAAATGTGCAATAGAAATTGAAGAGAAATTTTAATTTTTTAACTAGACAGCTTGAAAAATTAATCAAAATATTGGAGCTTAATAAAAGGTTATATGCGAACATCTCATTGGTGTGATGTAACTACAGGTGAAGTTGGTTCCATGGTAAGAGAAGCAATAAGGCTGGTGAGCAGGCAATAGCTGAGAAGCTAAAGCTAATGGTGCAGTTCATCAACATGCAGAATAAAAAAGGAGCTCTGCAACTCGTATTGAGTTGCAGAGCTCCTTTTTTATTGAATCAATAACTACCTATCAGATACTTAAGATGATACAAGGATATTTCGTAAATGGCCTTGGTGGATGTTTCGTAAAAGTAACATTTAAATTGTGTCTATATCATTGATGTAAACGCTTTTTTATTTGCATTTTTTAAGTGATAATTTGGCATAAATGAGTGGTAGCATGTAATTATTTATTTAGAGTACTAAGGGTTTTTTTATAAAAAATAAGTAGCGTTTGAAATTAGGCTATCAGAGGATAGTCTAGTTTATTTAGAGAATGAATGGATAGAGTCTTATTTGGATGGAGGGGTGGCGTTATTAGACATTATTGATCTTAGGTCGCCTATCGAAAAAATTATGCGAGATGCATTAACAGAACGACAAATGAAATTCAAAGAGAGCACATGCGTATAATTGAAAAGAAGAGTTTAAGAAGGGAACCTGTTAATATTCGTACTCCGCATGTACATAATTATAATGTTGAGTATGATAGCGATGAGACTAGGCTGCTTAATGAGTATCAATGGAAGATAATGCCTTTAAATACTGATATTCAATAGCGGAGGATTATAGATGCTTATCTTTTGGGGCATGTTTGTGATTGTAGCCTACACTATACTTTCTGGGATAATTATGATATTTACAATTGCTTCTTTGGATCATTTTGGTTTATTGCCAAAGCAATCGGAACTCGTTGGAAAAGTTCTGCTTATCTGGGGTAGCCTACTTCTTGTGTCCTCATATACCATACATAACTTTACGATGTCTATGCTACAACCGCTTATTAATCATGCGCGAAAGAAAGTTAGGGAATGTTCTCGCCGTCCATAACAAGTAATGAGTATAGTATATTTGGAGAGCTATGAATAAGAAGAAAATAATAATAGATGGAATTAGATATAATGATATTGATGGGTTCTACGATGAAATAGATAAGGTGCTTACAAAAGGGCTGACGTGGAGAACTGGGCATAATTTAGATGCTTTAAATGACTTGTTGCGCGGAGGTTTTGGTGTTCATGAATATGGAGAAGCAATCGTTATTATTTGGAAAAACGCAAAAAAGAGTAGAGTTGACTTCGGATATGATGCTACTATTAAACATTATGAGAGAGTTTTAACGAGGTGTCACCCGACAAATGCGAACAGTGTAAGTAGTTTGTTAGAAGATGCAAAACAGAAAAAGGGCGCAACATTATTTGAAATACTCATCCAGCTAATTCAAAGCCATGATAATATTGAATTGAAACTAAAATAAATATACAGACGTATGTCAGGAAACATATAGAAACGTTAATAAGTATTTTAAGGTGGTTAGTTGGACCGAGGTGATATGATGAATTCTATTAAAGCTGAACTAACTACAACAGAATATGTAAACGGTGAACATTTAATGATATTTGTTGATGATATAAGACTTGATAAATGGTTGACGATTAAGCTGGATAATAAAAATTATATAGGCTTAATTCCTACTTGGCTAGGATGGCTTTTAAATCCAAGCGAACAAGAATATGTTTGGATGACGACAGAATTGTGTAAAACTAAGACAACGATAGTACCTATCCTTATATGCCCAGACGATTTGGATTTTTCCTGTACAGTTGTAGTATGTGAGATCAAATATGACGGTACATCAGTACAATGGGCGCGGGTCGGTATAGACCGGACTGGATTCCCTACCTATATTGGGAAGGATATTGACTGGCTAGAAAATGTCCCTTCACTTCATTTTTTAAGGAAGCAATATGAAGTTTGTATTAACGAATTTATGAATGATTGTAATTCTGAGTAACGGCGAGGTAAGCGTAATGATACCTTATGCAACTAAAACTCTATATCATGTATATAGAGAGCAGGAATATTGTGGATGCCTGTAGACAAAGTAACTGATTCCTTAATCCTTGCGCCACATCAGAATGCGAAATAAAAGTAAGAAGACCCAAGTTTATATGAACGCAAACTTAGGGTGTTTTTTTATTACATATTTTTAGAACGAATACATATGTCAAAATAGAACAGGATTTTGCTAAATGTTGGAGAATTTTTGCATTGATTAGGGAAGGAGTGGTATCTATGCAAAAATTATTCATCTTTGCAGTAAGCTTACTCTTAGCGTTAAATTTAGCAGTTGTTAAGGCAGCACCGTTCGAAAGCGAAAATTTAGTTGAACAATCCAAAGTAACTGTAGTCGTATTACTTGACCCATTATTTCAACAAAACACCAAAGCGCTTGATATTATTAAGGCCGGTTTACGCGAAAAGTTTGGTCAGGCAGACATTGTCTATTTTGGTGGCAGTCAGGCTAAATCTCCAGAGTTTCTTGAGTTTATCGAAAAGGTACAGACTGATCCACTAAATGATAAGGGCATCATCTGGATTAATGAACAATATTTATATAAACTCGGGCATGATACCAATTCTAAATATGTGTTGCTTATTAATTTAAGTGTCACTGGATACAACGGTTACTATGATTACTGGTCAAATCTAATGCTAACTGCGTATAATGTAGAGACTGAGAAACCGATTGCAATTAATGGTTGGCGCAAAGGTAAGACCAAGTGGGCTACCCAAGGGGCAGACTATTATATTGCCAAACTAAAAAATGAGTTTAAGTGGCCTGTTGAGTCGGCGCCAACGGAAAGAATACCTAATGATACAATGAAACCGGCGGTTGCAGTATTTCTTCCTGAGGATATTTTTGAAATGCCAGAACTAGTTCAAAAAATTAGAAATGCTGTCGCTAGTAAGTTTAAAATAAATAGTGTTCCGATTTATATTGACAACATGCCTAAAGACCCGGACTTTTTAAATCTTGTCAATAAAGTTATGATTGATAGTGCAAAACAAGATACGACTATTGTGAGAAAAGATTATCTGGTTGAATATGGAAAGCATGTTAATGCAAATCAAGTCATCGCTATAAAAATAAGCTTATCCGAGTATGATATGAATATTTGGTCTGGAAAATCAATTTATCGTTTTAATGAAGAAATCTTGGTTGTTGATACTATGGCTAATAAATATATCTCTAGTGTGGCCTATGATACTGGTGACAGGAGAGGGCGCCCGGAAGGTATCGAATTTGTAATTAATAAATTGCAAAACGAATTTGTGTTCCCTTAAATTCAATACTTACTTGCAAAGGCAAATGGTGCCGCACATCAGAATGTGGAATAAATGAAAAGATGTTCCGGAGCTGTAGTAAGCTCCGGGACATCTTTTTATATAACATTTATGCGAAAAATGGCTTTACTCCGATTCAAGACCGGTAATTCTAAGAGGACACCCTTTATTTCTTATTTTGCAGTGTATCCCTATCCTCGTACACAGAAATTGCACGATTCCTTTCATTATAAGGGTAAAAGGGATTTACGGTGACTGGCTGCTTTTGTGAAACTTCCAGCACATATTGTACTACTGCATCCCCCTGCACCGGCTGGCGGGAGATCATTATGTATTCCTTACCTTTATGCAGATAGATAAACATTAAACTGTTTTTTTCATTCATGGAGGAAATGGATGTATCTACCCATTTCCTCGATTCTTCTTTTGGCCAATCAGGAATAGAACTTGTAACATCATATAAAATAAATTCAGTTTTTCTGTAGACGGCAAATTAAACTTGTCTGGTACTTGCTCATAGTTTGGTCCTTCTAGAGCGAATTGCATATGGGCCATTTTTAAATGGTCTTTATCATTTCCAGCTACAGAAAGATGAATTTGTTTTTCAATCATTTGGCCACGGAAGCTACAGGGAGATGTGAAAGCTGTGTAGTTACTACCGTTGAAGGGATTATATTTTTGAACTTCATCTAGCTTATTTATTGTATAGCCGCTAGCTTCGATCAAATCAAAAAATCCCTTTTTGGTAACAGGGAGAAATTTTTCATTAGGGGCAGCAATAGGTGTGATTCGCATTCTTACTATATATTCCTCTGTTTTTGTACACCATACATCTATTAGCGTCTTCTTATTAATATCAAGAATCTTTGCTTCCAACGGTTGATAGGTATTAATTAGCTTGCCATTTTGGGTATATGATGTGGAACTACAAAGTTGAGCCGTCTTTTTCCCGGCTCATACTGGTTTGTGATAACATTCAGTTCCTGGATTTCCTGCTTATTCTCAGCTAGCAACCAGATATCATAATAGATTCGGTTGTTATCATCTTTGATCACAGTTAATGTTGTCGTTTCCAGATAATAATCGATTTTATCTGTTGAGGCCAAGGGGAAAAATCTAAAATAGTCTTTGGCTGTTTGTTGTTCTGTTTTTGGTGTCGGCGGCGGTGAATTGGCACCACTGAGTCTTAAGATAGTTTCTTTAACGATGTCAATAAGTGAGGGGGTGTCATCCATTTGCGTGTATTGTCGGTAAGTATCTATTGGCTCCTGATTGTAGTCGGGAACCTCGAAGGTAGCTCCTTTAACACCGGAGACCATAGCGTAGTTGGGATTTATAGCAATGGTTTGGCTGTAGTCAGCGATAACTTGTTCATATTGACTTAGTCGTGACTCGGCACTCACAGTGGAAGATATAGCCAGAAACAGAAAAGCCGCAGCGATTAAAAAAACTTGAAAGTCTTAGACTTAAGTTTAATTCCTGAGAGGTACTGTCTATTAAACATGGATATCCTCCTAGTAGGTAAGGTTTACTGGATTAGTTCTATAACTGTTTTTTTCTTCCTGCTATTTTAAAAGGTTATATGCTAACATCTCATTGGGACGACGTTACTACTGGTGAAGTTGGCTCTATGGTAAGAGAAGCGATTAAACGCGGTGAACAATCGATAGCAGAAGAAGCTAAAGCTAACGGTGCAGTTCATCAGAATGCGGAATAGTAAAAAAATCCGGAGCCTTTTTAAAGGCGGCCGGATTTTTTTTGTATAATATTATGATAGCATAAAAATAATATTTATAATTACGTCACATCTTAAAAATTGTGATAAAATGGAACCAAAAGTCAATTTATGTTAAATATTTATAATGATTTATAATGTACTTATACAATTTATAAAACGTAGTAGAATTTTAGAATAAAGAGATAGGAAGGTGCCATCTTGCAGCAGTTAAAAGTGGCTGATTTAAAAAGATATCTAGCAAATAAGAACCAAACGGAGCTGATAAGAGAGATACTGGATTTATGCAAATTATTTCCCAATATAAAAGAATATTATACCGTAAATATTGTTCCGGATGCTGATCAAGAAGCTTTAGAAACTATAAAAAGATAATTAAAAATGAGTTTTTTCCCGATAGAGGATTTGGGAAGTTGCGTTATTCTATTATAAATAAGGCTATTAGTGATTTTAAGAAATTGTCCAAAACTCCTGTACATATCGCTGAATTAATGGTTTCGTGCATAGAACATGGTATTGAGTTTACGAATACGTATGACGATATTGATGAAGAATTTTATGTTAAAATGGTTGCAATGTATGAGAAGGCAGCTAATTATGTAATAGAAGAAAATTTAGAAAATACATTTCAAAAGCGATTCTGGAAGATAGTAGATGAGAGCCATGGAGTAGGTTGGGGTTTCTATGAGGGATTGATGGAAACGTATTATTCCTATTTTGATGATGAAGGGGAAAGTATATAACATACGGAAAAGTAACAGGGTCATAATGGTCCAGTATAAAAAGGTTATTCACAAACATCTCATTGGAGCGATATAACTATGGTCCGTGAAGCGATAAAATGCGGCGAAGATGCTATGGCTAAGGAAGCACAGGAAAATGGTGTAGCACATCAGAATGCGGAATAAATTTGTGACTCCGAAAGTCTCGTTTGATACTTTCGGTTTTTTCAATTTCATCTTGTGATATTAGGGTCATATTCCCCCTGTGTTAAGATAGTTGTCATGGAAACCAGAGAGATGTATATTGATACTATCTCAAAGGAGCGTGACTAAACATGACACGGTATAGTGAAGAACTCAAGCAATCTATTATTGCTAAAATGATGCCGCCAGAGAATAAATCCATTGGTGAGTTATCTAGGGAAACCGGTATTGGTGAAGCAACTTTGCACCAATGGCGCAAAAAAGCACGTTCCAAGGGCTTTGCGGTGCCAGCAGATGGACAAACTTCAGAACGCTGGAGCACCCAAGATAAATTCTTAATTGTAGTAACTATCGCCAGTATGAATGAAGCGGAGTTAGCAGATTACTGTCGTACACACGGGCTATTTGTTGAACAGGTTAATGCATGGCGCGATGCTTGCATGCAGGCAAATGGCGGTGTTGCTAAAGAAGCAGAAAGGTATCAGCAAGAGCTTCGGCAAGAGAAAAAGCGGAGTAAAGAATTAGAGAAGGAACTGCGTCGTAAAGAATCGGCATTAGCTGAAACCGCAGCGTTATTGACACTTAGAAAAAAGGCCCATGCGATCTGGGGGGGCGGCGAGGACGCCTGATCAGTACCCGAGATCGTCAATTAGCGATCAAGCTGATCAACGAAAGTACGGATGCTGGAGCACGTGAAGAAAAAGCATGCCAGGAGCTTGGTATTAGCCTACGGACTTTACAACGCTGGCGCCAAGATGGAGCTCCTAAAGAAGACCAGCGCCCTTATGCCAAAAGACCGGAACCTGCAAATAAGTTAAGCCAAGACGAAGTTAAAGAAATCTTGCGGGTCGTAAATCAAGCGGAATTTCGCAGCCTACCCCCTAGTCAAATTGTTCCTGCACTGGCAGACCAGGATATCTATTTAGCTTCTGAATCGACTATATATCGAGTCCTAAAATATCATAATTCGCAACATCATCGCGGACGTAGTAAAAAGCCAACACCGAGGCCACTATCAACCCATTGCGCTACATCACCGAACCAAGTATGGATGTGGGATATTACCTGGCTTCCCGGTCCCATAAGAGGTCTTCATTATTACTTATATTTAATTGTTGACCTCTTCAGCCGTAAAATCGTTGGATGGGAAATCTGGGCTGAAGAGTCAGCAGAGCATGCATCTGAACTTGTACGAAAAACAGTGATGAGCGAAAATACTACTCGTCACAAGACTGCGCTAATCTTGCACTCAGATAATGGGAGCCCTATGAAAGGGGCTACATTGCTAGAAACCCTATATCAGTTGGGCATTACCCCCTCTCGTAGTCGCCCGCGCGTGAGTAATGATAATCCTTATGCCGAATCGATATTTCGTACTTGCAAATATCGTCCGGGATATCCTGAAGCTGGTTTTAAGGATATGACACAAGCAAGACATTGGGTTATGCAATTTGTTCACTGGTATAATACGCAGCAGCATCATAGTGGCTTAAAGTTTCTAACACCTCATCAGCGCCATAACGGTATGGACAAAGCCGTATTCGCTAAGCGCACTGCTGTTTATGAAACTGCTAAAGCCCAGCATCCTAGTCGCTGGAAAGGCAAAACCAGAGATTGGTCGTTACCATCAAAAGTATGGCTAAATCCCGAAAATACTGTTAGTTGCTCAAGCCGCAAAAGTGCAATTGCCACCATTATTGAAGATTAAATTTCTATGTATGCTTTCATGGATTCGCGACAACTAGCATGTTGTTTATGTCTTGATATACTGGTTGCTAAAATTATGTTATAATTATTCAATTAATTAGTTTAGGATAGCTCCATATAACAGCTTTTAGCTTTAGGGGGCAGGTTGCGCAGTGAAAATACGTTTCAAGAGCGTGATGAAAGTTAACAAAAGAGGAAGTTTAAAATAGGGTTGTTCTTACGGAAAAAGATTAACAATTAAAAACACAAATTATCTAGCTTGATGAATCTTAATAATAAAAATATAATTGCAATGAAAACACTGCTTGAATAGTAAGAACAATATGACTGTTGTTAAGTTAGAGGAGTTGAAAGTATGGATGAACGCGATTGGACAATATTATTAGCATTATACGAAACAAATAGTATTACCAAAGCTGCTGAAATGTCATTCATGTCACAACCAACATTAACAAGCCGCCTTCAACAGATTGAAGATAGATTTGGAGCACAAGTTGTTATACGCGGGAGAAAAGGCGTAATTTTTACTCCTGAAGGGAAATATTTAGTAGAATGTGCTCAAGAGATGATTCGAAGAATACACATTATTGAAGGAAGAATCCGAACAATACAAAATGAAGTCAAAGGTTCACTTAGAATAGGAGCGTCTAATTTTTTTACCGGGAACCAGTTACCTGAATTGCTATGCCAATTTAGAAATATTTATCCCAATATAGAATTCTATGTAACGACAAATCTTAGTGCTAAGATAGTTGATCTTGTAACTAATTATGATGTTGATGTGGGCTTTATTCGGGGCGATTATAAGTGGGTTGATAAAAAAGATCTACTTTATGTGGAAACTATGAATATTGTCTACAATCAAAAATTTGAGATTGATAATTTACCCCTATTACCTAGGATTGATTATATGAACAATAATTCAGTAAAATATCAACTAGATACTTGGTGGAAGGATAGATTCTCACAAGCACCTCTAATTGGAATGGTAGTTGATAGAGTGAATTCTTGTAAAGAAATGGTCTTAAGAGGCCTAGGATATGCATTTCTACCAGATGGCGTTCTAGAAGAATCGGATAATCTTTTTAAGTTAGCGATGCTTGGCCAGAATGATCAGCCTCTGATACGTCGAACTTGGATGCTTTATCATGAAGATAATTTGCAAATAGCGTTGATAAAGGCATTTGTTGATTTTGTCAATAAAGTCAATGTATACGCACTATAATGTATTCCGCGTGTTAACGCGTAAACGACCTCCCTTAATAATCTAACGTTTTTCTTCGTTTATTTCGCTCATTCACAGTATTACACATTGATAAAACAGAGCCGATTCTTCGGATAAACTGGCTATGCTGGTAGCGATGAGGTTTTTGGGTATGGCAAACAAACCGCTTTGTTTTTTTCCATATCCTGGCCAATGGGATTCCATATCAGCTCCAGGCGGCAAACCTCCCATGCCTTGCGGCATCACTGTGCCTAATTCCTTCGTTCTGCCTATCCCGAAGATGGAACGTCAATCATGCTCCTACGCTGGGTCTTTGCCCTAAAGGTAAAATTTAACTTGACTGCCCCGGCTCTCGTTGTCAATGTGTTGTTTACGAATCAAGTAACTTAATTTGTTATCTTATTGCAAAGAACTCTTATCCGGCGCGGCCTTCGGACAGCTTCTCCCGCAACCTTTCTGCGCGTCTCCGGTGCTTTACGCCGCCTTCATCGACAAGCTCATATCCTGAGCCATTTTGGCTGCGTCATAAGCACAGCCTTTGGTCAATAGCGCGTAGAGCACGCGCACCAGTTTACCACAAACCGCGATAATGGTTGCATCTTGCTCAACGGGTTCTTCTCCCGCGTCAAGTTGCGACGATGCATCGCTTTGAATTCTTCATTCGTTGCCAAAATCGGGATCATGACCCTAAACAATCCTTTCCTCAGCCGCCTTCTTCCACGCTTACTTATCGTGGTTTTCCCTTTGTGCTTACCGGAACTGTTTTCTTTTAGGCTTAGGCCTGCCATTTTTAGAATCTGGCGCGGAGCCTCAAACCGGCCAATGTTGCCAATCTCACTAATGATAACAGCCGCTGTCACCATTGCTGATTCCATGAGCTGCTCTTGCAATCTCTCCTGCTCAGATACCGCTTCACG